>OLGV01000530.1_pt1 | contig 15763 bp, 9 predicted proteins | sample 1605761 | NCBI WGS metagenome assembly OLGV01 (sample SAMN03283245) | human gut metagenome | biome: human-associated habitat; material: feces | host: Homo sapiens | place: Peru | collected 2012
ATCGCTTGAATGTCCGAGAACCGCCGCCCATAGGGGTTCTACTCCATCAGTTCTGATTCATCTTCCGCCTCCACAACTGCCGCCACAGCAGCTCCGGTCGCAGAAGCCGCCACAACCTTGGCAATTCCGGAAGCACTGTTTGCAAAAATGGAATTGTCATACATCGCCCCGCACGAAACAGCCGGAAGAACAAACTCACCAAGATATGCTGCAGAAAGACGAAGCGGGAAAGTCTTGGCAACGCCCCGCGGAAGGTCGAAATACCAAAGGACTTCACTGTCACGGATGTCACAATTGGTGTACCTTGCTGAATAATCCTCCTCAGAAGCCACCAGACGACTGTTGTAGATTTCCCAACCCGAAGGAACTTTCACGGACAGGGCCAGATTGCGAAGACCCGAAGCCGAGTTGTTACGCACAGTCACCATCGCTGTAAAATCTGTTCCCTGCTTGAGGAGGGCAGGGTTTATGAGGTTGCCGTCCAAATCGGAATAGGAAACCGAAAGCGAAAGTCCTGAAGAACGGGCCTCTATGAGCTTGCCGGATGGAACTGCCTCCCTTGAAGAAAGGCTCGCATAGAGTACGCCCTGAGAAATGTTTGTGAGTTTCACACTCGTCGTTCCATCCACCACATTTCTTGTCCAAATAGTATTAGCGGACTTCACCGTCTCCGAATTGGCGCCGTCACTTCCGAACGAAGACTCATATTTGAAAGTCATCGACCCCTTGTCGGTGAGGGCATAGAGCCGCGAGAGTGCAGAAGAAGCGAATGCAGTCGTCTGAGTCGTATAACTCTGTTTTGCAAAAGCCTCGGCAACACTGCCCGCAAGAGAGAGGGCGGCAGAAAGATTACCGGTAAGTACCTGAGCTTCAAGTGCTATTGCGTCGTCACGCAAAGTTGAGCCATAGAATTCCGAAACCGTCTCCGAGTCCGAAATCATTTTGTAGACTGCGGATTTTCCGGAAACATCCGACAAGAGTTTCGACGCCACGGACTTCCTTCCGGAAAGGGAATATGCAGACGCGAGAAGATGTCGGGCATTGAGACTCAAAGACGAAGACTCGCGGAAACGGTTCATCGAGCCATCCTGAGCATTGCCGGAAAGTGCAAGAATATATAAGTTATATGCAGCAAGGTCGTCATTTTCCCCACCTGTCGGACGATATCCGTTCACATATTTCTTGACCTTATTTCTCCACGCCCCGAAAACTCCGGCATTTACGGAAAATCCGGCATTGGAAGCGAGGGTGAGAAGATGTCCCGCCATCGCGTCGGCCCACATATTGACATAGCTGCCTCCCGACCACAGAACGAATGTTCCATCCGAAAGCTGGCGAGAGTAAAGTTCTGTCAATATGTCGTTTACGATGGCATTTGCCTCAGATTTGCGTTCCCCGTCGAGCAGCGGAAGTATGGACAGGAGAGTTATACCCTTGGCACAAAGCTGCTCTGTGCAGGAGTGAGGATAATACTTCATATACAACCAGACTCCGTTTATATCGATGGACGGGAATGAGCTGACTTCCAGAATGTTGTATGTTTCCTCGCCATCCTTTGCAGAGCCGGACGGTTTTGTCGGCACGCATTCGAAACCGCAAGATTCGCCGGCTTTGAGAACCTGTCGCTTGACTGAAAGCTGATATGGATTGACATTGGTCACGGAAATATTTACCGTTTCCTCGGCTGTGTAATTTCCACAAACCGCCTTCACCACCACCTGGGCAACTCCCTCAGAGTCACCTGTGCGGAAATCGAAATTGACCAGTTTGTCTGCCGAAGATGAGACTCCCGATGCATCAGGGCTGAAGTCGAATTGAAGATTTTGCGAAGATGTGCCGGAAATATGAAGCGGACCGGAAGATGAAACACTGACCTTTACATCACGGACAGAATCATCCATCGCAAAGACATTCACCGGCATAGTCACCTTCTCATCTGTACCGAGCGCTCTCGGAAGTGTTGAAAGAACCATCAGAGGAGAACGCACTGGAGCTGTTTTTTCAGCTGAACCATAAGCGCCATCGTGAGCTGCGACAAGCATCACGCGCACAGAGCCGACATACATCGGAAGAGTGATTTTGTGGACATTCTCGCCTCTTTTCAAACTGAAAGGGCCAAGGAATCTGACCACCGGTTCAAAACGGTTGTCGCGCACAGAGCCGTCCACACGCACATCTTCGTCACCTCCGACACTGAACATAGAAGCGAAAGATGTTCCATAAGCACCAACAACATTGTCGTAAATATCCCAAGTTTTCACTCCGAGAGCAGTTCTTCGGTTCATCGCCGACCAAGGGTCAGGTGTCTTGAAATTGGTCAAATCCAAAAGTCCCTCATCAACAATGGCAAGAGTGTAAGTCATTTGTTTTCCGGCCTTTTCGCGAACTTTGACAGAGAATTCCTCCTGTGGACGGATGACATCCGGAACGGTGAGCTGAGGCTCCAGGCGCGAAGCAGGATTGTCGACAATGACAGGCTGCACACCATACATACGCAGAGGCTGTCCTTCCGCAGTGCGTGAATGAGGATTCAAAAGAGTCAGATGCGCGTAGCAGTTCGGCGCCATATCTTCGGTGACCTTGAAACGGAAAGCTGTCTCGCTATCCGCAGAAGTGCTCACCCAAGTCGAACTCAACACACGGCTGTCGTTCTCGAAAGAGACAAGCGCGCGGGCTCCTTTCGCAGCAGGGATATAAATAACGCCCTCATCTCCAACAGAGTAGGATTTCCGGTCAAGAGAGAAGCTCAACATCGAAGCGGAACTGCTCTCTCCCCTGTCGGCACGTCCCCTCCACATCGGCCAGTCGCAGGAGAATTTCGTTCCCGAACTGTGTCCGCTGCTGAGGTCTGTGACAAGAAGAAGGAAATTTCCCCAGTCAGGATAGTTCAGACGGAAGGATATTTCCGAATCGGATGTTCCCGAAACGAGCCTTCCGGAAGAAACCACCTTTGCGGAAGAGCCTCTGACATAGGACGATAGCGACTCCGGGCTGTTTTCCCACCACCAACTGTTGTCGAGGCGGTAGATTCTGTATTCGAGATTGTGTCCGGAAACTCTGCGACCGTTCTTGTCCACCGCGCAAAGTTTGATTTTCCAGTCAGTGTCCGTCTCAAGATACCCATCTTTTGTCGAAGGCATCGAAACTCCCACATAAGCCGAAAACGGAGAACAAATCGCTGACTGAGAAATTATGCTCTCGTTTCCGCCGGGCTCCATAACCCTTGTCACCAAAGTCGCGTTCAACATTCCCGGAGCATCGGATGCGTCAGGGATGCGGACTGGAACAGAGGCGTTTCCTCTCGAATCGAGCCTTGTGCTGAACAATTCCATTTCCATCGAATGAAAATCGGAGAGAGGATTTGTAAATATATATCCGTCAAAACCGCTGAAAGAAGTCTTTCGAGGGAAAAGTTTCAATGAGACCTTTGCAGGAAGCGATGATGCGGCAGAGCCGGTGAGCCAAGAAGAACTGATGCCGAAAGTGGCGGTGGTCCTGGATTCGAGAGTCTGTGAAGGAAGAGAGAGTTCAATCTTCAGACGATTCGGTTTTATGCTTTCGACGTGGAGGGCCTTATGGAAGGATACACCTCCAAGTTTAATGTATGCGTGATAGATGCCGGTCGGGTCGGTCGCCGCTGTAGGAAGTTCGAATGTATAGAACCCGTCGGTCGATTTCGGACAGACTGTGCGGGCAAAGAATTGTCCCTGAGGATTATAGACTTCAAGAACTGCCGGATGGTTTTGCGGAAGGGCTGCCCCCGTAGACTCAACCAAGAGCACCAGGTGCATTGTGTCGCCCGGTCTCCAGACTCCCCTTTCGCCATAGATGAATCCCCTCAGGCCCTTCTCCACTTTTTCACCTCCGACATCGAATCTACTGAGCGAATTCTCCTGACCGGAAATGACTTTCAGATATGAAACAGCGTCTGACGATTTTGCGACAATCACGAAAGGCTTGCCCTTGAATGAGAGTTCGGCACGTCCGTCGGAATCCGTTTTTGCAGATGAGAGCTGACGCAACTGATAGTTATATGCCGTAACCTCAACCCCTTGAAGCGGAGAAGCCGAAATGATGTCATTCACACTCACCCAAACCTTTCCCTCACCCGTCGACTTTGCAATAACTCCAAGATTCGAAGCCATAAGGTTCACACTCGGGAAACGGTCGGATTCCATATAATATGATGGATGAAGAGGATTGTCCCTTTCCGCCCATTCATACAATTCCCAATCATACCAATTGTCATAATAATATGAATTTGGAATATCCCAGACAGCCTCATCTTCCGCAGTCATCTCCCCCTCAGCGAGTTTGGTAAGAGCCTCGTCTTCGCCCGAAAGACTGAGGGCCTCTTTTCCATAAAGTGAATAATCCTGACGGAAAGAAAGCGACACGCGATAGATTGCCCCTTTTTCACGTTTCATCAGCCCAGAAAGGTCCACGGAGAAATTGTTCCACTCGTGAAGGTTCGTCTGAGGATTGCTGTCGAGACGGAATTTTTTGCTGTAGACAAGGCGGCCCGAACGACGTATCTCATTACCGCCCTCCAAATTGTTTTCCTGGAGGAAATGGAGGACATTGTCGCTGTAAATCTTAATGATACGGATATCCACGGCGTTCAGATTGACCGCCTGGAACGGAAGCCGGAGGTCGGATGCGTCCGGAAGGATATTACCTTGATATGGTAGACGAACCGCAGGCTTGAGTTCGTCGCTGCGAAATTCCGCTGTCCAGTCATTTTCGAGGCGATTGCCTTTATAGTCCTTAAGGAATCCGGAAACCGTGAGTGAAATATCGGATGGGGCATTACGTTTTTCGTAGAATACTCGTACAATGTTGCCGTCTGATGTTGCAAAACTGCGTCCGTTGCCCGAAAGAGTGAACATTCCGGATATGTCTGACAGAGGGTCAAGCGGCTGTGACAGAACCACTTCGATAAAAGGCTCGGCGCCGTCTTTCTTCTTTGCAGACAGGACTTTGAACTCTCCTGTTCCGGGGATTGTCACAGCGGAAGAAACTGTTTTTCCGAATCCGGACGAATGGGCGTCAAAAACAATATTGATCTTCGTATCCCCCGACGAGCGCGGCACAGGAGAACAAGTAAACTCGAAAACGCCCGGCTCTGAAGCGGCTTTGAGACTGATTTTTGCCACCCCGGCATCGCCCTCGGCAAAGAGCATCCCTGCGGCTTCTTCCTCAGAGAGACTTTCGCTCAACATAAGACGTCCGCAAACAGCCGCCTCCGATGGGCTCTGTTTCAATATCTTGACATTGTCCACAACAACGGAAGCCCTCTTCGGAGCCACTCTGAAACTGAATTCAAATGTCTTGAGAGATGGATTTCCGATTTCAAAAATCTTGTCAAGGGCGAATTTGCCCCGATATTCCCGTCCTTGCTTGAGTTGTCCTTCGGAGGGCACAAACTCAATCATTTTCGAGCCCACCCAACGGGCCTCACCCTTGAGTGAAGGGCTGAAACTGAAAAGGCCGTCGGTCGGAACAGAGGTGTCAGGGGTTGAAGCAAATTCAATCTTCACTGAAGAAGATTCGGAAATCAGTCCCCCGGTGTAGGCGTCGACATAATCCACAAAACCGGACGAAGGATTCTTGGCGTCATCATTTGATCTCCCGCAGGAGAGGAGAAGCATCGCGGCAGCAGTGAGCGCAGCAAGGATTCTAGAGATCGTTTTCATAAATTGGCTAGTCTGAAGTGTTTAACTCCACAAATATAAAAAATCTTAAGCGAATAATCTGATTCGTTTGCAATTTTTTATTATTTTTGTAGATTAGTTTTAAAAATGACGGTTATGGACAGGAAAGTAGTCATCATCCCGACTTATAATGAGAGGGAGAACATTGAGAAAATCATCAGAGCTGTTTTCGCACTTGATGGTGAATATCATTGTCTTGTGATTGAAGACGGGTCGCCGGACGGGACTGCCGGGATTGTCCGGGAACTGCAAACGGTGTTTCCTCAGAGGCTGTTTATGATTGAGCGCTCCGGAAAATTGGGTTTGGGAACGGCATACATCACCGGATTCAAATGGGCCATTGAACAGAAATATGACTATATTTTCGAGATGGACGCGGACTTTTCCCACAATCCCAACGACCTCCCGCGGCTCTATGAGGCTTGCTCCAAAGGCGGAGCGGATCTTGCGATAGGCTCCCGTTACTGCAACGGAATCAGCGTCATCAACTGGCCGATTGGCAGAGTCATAATGTCCTACTACGCTTCTGTCTATGTACGCACGGTGCTCGGGATGAAGGTCTATGACACCACCGCAGGCTTCAAATGCTACAGACGTAAAGTTCTGGAAACCATCGATTTGGACAAAATCCGCATGTATGGTTACGGTTTCCAGATTGAAATGAAATACAGCTGCTACAAACTCGGATTCAAAATCGTGGAAGTGCCGATTATCTTTGTCGACCGAAAGGAAGGCACATCAAAAATGAGCGGAAGCATCTTCGGCGAAGCGTTTTGGGGCGTGCTCGGTCTGAGATTCCGGAAAATCCGTCCGAAGGCGCAGAAGAAATTGTAGCATAAAATAAAGAGAGCAGAGCCAAGTTTGCTTGAGCTATGCCGAGCGTAATATATACTTAAAAGAATGAAGAGCAGGACATACACGGGAAATTTTCTGACATATCTGTTATCACTGACGGCAATCTCCCTTTGGGGTGCTTCGTACATCTGGTCGAATTGTCTTATTAGCCGCGGAGTGTCCATTTTCTATTTTGTATTCGTCCGGATTGCCATTGCCGGACTTCTTCTGCTCGCGTTCAATGCCGCATCACGCAAATTCCAGACAATCAGGAAGAAAGACCTGCCATGGTTTCTGATTCTCGCGCTCTGCGAGCCGTTCATCTACTTCCTGTTTGAAACCTACGGAATAAAATTCACGGGGTCGCCGACACTGAGCGCGATGACCGTCGCGACGATTCCGATATTCTCGATTTTCGCGGGCGTCGTGTTCTTCCGCGAAAAAATCTGCGGACTCAACATCTTCGGAATATTCCTTTCGCTCGGCGGGATAGTGCTCGTAGCAATGGCAAAGGGTGAACTCGGCGAGCATTTCATCGCCGGGGTCATATTTCTGCTCATTGCCGTGATTGCGGAAGTCTGCCATGCGAGCATCACGAAGAAGCTCAGCGACCACTATGCCAGTCAGAACATCGTCATGTATCAATTCCTCATCGGGTCCGTATATCTGCTGCCGCTATTCATATTCAAGGGATTGGAAGATTTTGACGCCGCAGTATATCTCAGTTGGGATACGTGGAAACCGGTGCTCTGCCTCGCGGTGCTCTGTTCAAGCGTTGCATTCTCGCTCTGGGTTGGCACAATCAAGAAACTCGGAGTGGCCAAATCGAGCATTTTTACGGCGCTGATTCCAGTTGCATCGGCAATCATAGCCTGGGTCTGCGGGCATGAGTTACTGAACCCGAGGCAGTGGTTCGGAGTGGCGCTGTGCACGGTGGGAGTGATTCTGTCGCAGGTGACGGTCAAGGCCCACGCCAAGAAAGCCGTGAAATAACTGTCTGCAATTTTTCAGAGATAAAAAGATGACATCAGGATACAACACATTCAAAGACGACGATAACAAGCCCGTTTCCGGAGACGAAAGATATATGCGTGAGGCTCTTAAAGAGGCTCAGTTCGCATTTGAAGAGGAGGAGGTTCCGATTGGAGCGGTGGTGGTGTGGAACGGGCGCATCATAGCAAGGGGACACAACATGACGGAGAGGCTGCACGACCCGTCCGCGCATGCGGAAATGATTGCCCTGACTGCGGCTACCGAGGCTATGGGCGGGAAATACTTGGACGAATGCACGCTCTATGTGACGGTTGAGCCGTGTCCGATGTGTGCCGGGGCGATGAACTGGGCGCAGGTGGGGCGTGTCGTCTATGGCGCGGCCGACCCGAAGCGTGGGTTCTCGAAGTTCACGCCGTCGCTGTTGCACCCCAAGACGGAAGTCGTTTCCGGCGTGTTGAGCGAAGAGTGCGGAGGAATTGTCAGTGAGTTTTTTAAGAGCAAGAGGAAGTAGATGTTTGCCGTCTGCGAATTAAATTAGTTCACGACTCTAGATGTTTGATTTGGAATCACTTGGTCTGCTGGGACTTTTCATCGGGACGTTTCTCGCCGCGACGATTCTGCCTTTCAGTTCGGACGCGCTCTACATCGCGGTCTTGGCAGCGACCAAAGACACGGCCGGCTGCCTCCTGGTGGGTACGCTGGGAAACTGGCTCGGGAGCGTTGTGACCTATTGGATAGGTTGGATTGGCCGATGGGAGTGGATTGAGAAATGGTTCAAAGTCAAAAGGGAAACTCTTGAAAAACAGAAGATTAAAATCGACAAATATGGGGTTTGGCTGGCACTGCTCGCTTGGGTGCCCTTCATCGGAGATGTCATCGCGATAGCACTCGGTTTTTATAAAACACGCCCCGCTGCGACAATGGTCTTGCTGCTTATCGGAAAGTTTGCAAGGTTTTTGCTATGGAATCTGATTTATGGATTGATTTAGTAATTGTTATGAAAAATGCTTTTGTTTTCCCGGGACAGGGCGCTCAGTTCACTGGAATGGGACAGGACCTCTACGATAAAGGAGGCAAATACAGGGAGATTTTCGAATCTGCGAACGACATTCTCGGATTCAGAATTTCAGACATAATGTTCAGCGGAACGGCTGAGGAGCTCAAACAGACCAAAGTCACTCAGCCGGCAGTTTTTCTCCACTCTGTGGCAAAGGCCCTTGATTATGGGGCGCCGGATATGGTGGCGGGACATTCGCTGGGAGAGTTTTCTGCACTTGCGGTCTGCGGTGCACTCGAATTTGAGGATGCGCTGAGACTTGTTTCGGCAAGGGCGGAGGCAATGCAGAAGGCTTGTGAGCTCAGACGCGGTGCAATGGCGGCAATCATCGCCCTTGAACCGGAGAAGATTGAGAAAGTTTGTGCTGAAGTGAGCGCTGAAGGCGTGGCGGTGGAAAATTGCAGAGAGAAAGGAGTTGTCGTCGCGGCAAACTACAACTGCGACGGCCAGACCGTAATTTCCGGCGACTATGCGGCTGTGGAACTCGCCTGCGGGAGGCTCAAGGAAGCCGGGGCAAAAAGGGCCCTTATGTTGCAGGTCGGCGGAGCATTCCACTCCCCGCTAATGGAGCCTGCACGAGAGGCACTTGCAAAGGCAATCGAAAAAGTTCGTATGCACTCCCCTGCCTGCCCTATTTATCAAAACTTCAGCGCAGTTTCCACAACTGACCCGGAGACCATCAAGGCAAATCTTCTCGCCCAGCTCACGGGAGCGGTGAAATGGACAGAAACAATCAGGAATATGGCTGCGGACGCTGCCGCCGAACTTGGCGTTCCGGCTTGCGAAGCAATAGAATTCACAGAAATCGGCCCGGGAACAACGCTTACGGGACTGATTAGGAAAATAGCCTTCTGATAAACGGTAAGAAACCTTCTAAAAATATTTCCGGAACGGCAAAAAATGAGTATCTTTGCACCAATGTATGCGTTTCCCGTTAACGCACACGGAGTAAGGGTATTCCGGACTGCACGATAATATTGACAACAACATATATTCCGACTACATAAGTTTTATAAAACAATATTAACTGGTTAGTTATGGCAAACGAAAAGAAATTCGTCACTTGTGACGGAAACTACGCTGCCGCTCACATCGCTTATCTGTTCAGTGAGCACGCGGCGATCTACCCTATCACGCCGTCGTCGACTATGGCAGAATATGTCGACGAGTGGGCTGCGAAGGGCAAGAAGAATCTCTTCGGGGAAACCGTGAAAGTGACTGAGATGCAGTCTGAGGGAGGTGCTGCCGGTGCAGTGCATGGCTCGCTTCAGGCGGGTGCGCTCACCACAACCTTCACTGCTTCTCAGGGACTTCTCCTGATGATTCCTAATATGTACAAGATTGCGGGAGAGCAGCTTCCGACCGTGTTCCACGTCTCCGCACGTGCCCTCGCGTCACACGCTCTCTCAATCTTCGGAGACCACCAGGACGTGATGGCATGCCGTCAGACAGGATTCGCGATGATTGCTTCCGCTTCAGTGCAGGAAGCTCTTGACATCGCGGCTGTGGCACATCTTTCCACAATCAAGTCAAGCATTCCTTTCATCCACTTCTTCGACGGATTCCGCACATCACACGAAATTCAGAAGATCGAACTTCTCGACGAGGACACTCTCAAGGGAATGATCAGCACAAAGGCTCTCGCAAGATTCAGGGAGCGCGCGCTCAATCCTGACGCTCCTGTAACCAGAGGATCAGCACAGAACGGCGACGTTTATTTCCAGGCCCGCGAGGCTTGCAACGGAGCTTATGACGCTGTGGCTGACATCGTGGCAAGGTACATGGGTGAAATCAGCGAACTCTCCGGCAGAAGCTATCGTCCGTTCGACTACTATGGAGACCCTGAGGCTGAGAACGTAATTGTGGCTATGGGTTCTGTAACAGAGACAATCAAGGAGACAATCGACCACCTCGAAAAGGAAGGCAAGAAGGTCGGTCTCATGATTGTGCGTCTCTACCGTCCGTTCTCCGCAAAATATTTCTTCAAGGCTCTTCCGAAGAGCGTGAAGAGAATCGCCGTTCTCGACAGGACAAAAGAACCGGGCTCGCTCGGAGAACCTCTCTACCTCGACATCAAGGCACTCTTCCAGGGTCAGGAGAACTCTCCTCTCATCGTCGGAGGACGCTACGGTCTTTCTTCAAAGGACACCACTCCGGCACAGATTGTCGCAGTCTACGAAAATCTTGAGCTTGCCGAGCCTAAGAACGACTTTACAATCGGCATCGTCGATGACGTGACTTTCAAGTCTCTCCCTGTCAAGGAAGAAATCTCAATCATGAAACCGGGCACAACGGAGTGCAAGTTCTTCGGTCTCGGTTCTGACGGTACGGTCGGAGCAAACAAGAACACCATCAAGATTATCGGTGATCACACGCAGAAATATGCACAGGGTTATTTCGACTACGACTCAAAGAAGTCCGGCGGATACACCTGCTCACACCTTCGTTTCGGTGACCTCCCTATCAAGGCTCCGTACCTCGTGTCAACTCCTGACTTTGTTGCCTGCCACGTTCCGTCATACCTCTCGAAGTATGACGTTCTTGCCGGCATCAAGCAGAACGGTACTCTCCTGCTCAACAGCCTCTGGGACGAGAAAGAAACTCTCGACAGAATCCCTGAGCATGTGAAGGGCATCATCGGAAGGAAGAACATTTCCCTCTATATTATCAATGCAACGAAAATCGCTGCAGAAATCGGACTCGGCGGAAGGACCAACACAATCCTCCAGTCCGCATTCTTTAAAATCACCAACATCATCCCTTACGAGGACGCTGTAACATACATGAAGCAGGCCATCCTCAAGAGCTACGGCAAGAAGGGCGAGAATGTCGTGAACATGAACTACGCAGCCGTTGACCGTGGAGGCGAATACACCAAGGTTGAAATCCCTGCCGATTGGAAGGACATCACAGCCAAGTTCGAGAACCCTAACAAAGACCGTCTCGCACCTGCATTCGTGAAAGAAATTGCAGATGAGGTCAACTCACAGTGCGGAGACAGGCTCCCTGTCAGCAAGTTCGTTGACATCCAGGATGGAACGATGCCTAACGGCACGGCAGCTTACGAGAAGCGCGGTGTTGCAGTTAAGGTCCCTGAGTGGAAGAGCGAAAACTGCATCCAGTGTAACACTTGCGCATTTGTCTGCCCTCACGCAGCAATCCGTCCGTTCATCCTCACCGCAGATGAGGCTGCCGCCGCTCCTGCAAGCGTGAAGAAGGTCGCAGGAAAGGCACAGCTCAAGGAATACACCTACGCGCTTTCAGTTTCTGTCGCTGACTGTACAGGTTGCGGCAACTGCGTCGATGTCTGCCCTGCAAAGGAGAAAGCTCTCGAAATGGTTTCCTACCAGGAAGACCTCCAGGAGCAGGAGAACTTCAATTGGCTGAACGAGCATGTCGGCTACAAAGAGAACATCCTCAACAAGGAAGGCAATGTGAAGAACGCACAGTTCGCACAGCCTCTGTTCGAGTTCTCCGGCGCATGCGCAGGTTGCGGCGAGACTCCATACATCAAGACCATCACCCAGCTCTGGGGCGACCACATGATGATTGCGAACGCGACTGGCTGCTCCTCAATCTACGGAGCATCATTCCCGGCAACCCCATACTGCACCAACGCACAGGGTCACGGCCCGGCTTGGGCGAACTCTCTGTTCGAGGACTTCTGCGAGTTCGGTCTCGGTATGAAGCTCGGTTCAGACAGAGCACGCGCAACCGTCGCAAAACTCATGGAGCAGGGTCTCTCTTGCTCCTGCTGCTCAGACGAAATGAAGGCACTCTTCACACAGTGGCTTGAGAACAAGAACGACGCGAAGACCACCCGCGAGGTTGCAGACAAGCTCGTTCCTCTTATGGAAGCTTGCGGATGCGAAACATGCAAGGCTCTTCTTGAGTACAAGCACTTCATCCCTTCACGCAGCCAGTGGATTATCGGTGGTGACGGTGCATCTTATGACATCGGCTACGGCGGACTCGACCACGTGCTCGCTTCCGGTGAGAATGTGAACATCCTCGTTCTTGACACCGAGGTTTACTCCAACACCGGTGGCCAGTCTTCAAAGGCAACTCCAGCAGGAGCAATCGCCAAGTTCGCGGCTTCCGGAAAGAAGGTTCGCAAGAAGGATCTCGGAATGATGGCAATGAGCTACGGCTACGTCTATGTGGCACAGATCGCGATGGGCGCATCTCCGGCTCAGTACTTCAACGCCATCAAGGAAGCCGAGGCTTATGACGGTCCGTCACTCCTCATCGCCTACGCTCCATGTATCAACCACGGTCTGAAGGCCGGCATGGGTCTGAGCCAGAAGGAGGAGAAACTCGCTGTAGAGTGCGGTTACTGGCACCTCTACAGGTACAACCCTGAGCTTGAGGGCACGGACAAGAATCCGTTCACGCTCGATTCCAAGGAGCCTGACTGGAGCAAGTTCCAGGACTTCCTCAAGGGCGAGGTCCGTTTCGCTTCTCTCTACAAGATGTTCCCTGACAGAGCAGCCGAGCTTCTTGAAAAGACCGAAGAGTTTGCTAAAGTTCGATACGAGAACTACAAGAAACTCTCTATGTAGCAGAGTCTGTACAATGTAAAAAGGGTGGCTGAAAGCGTGACTTTCAGCCACCCTTTTTCGTACGCACCGGATGCCCCTGAAGTTGAATCATCTGTTATTTACATACAACGCCATTCACACAACAAATCATTCAACAACAACCTTTGCGATGGCCTTTCTGATTACACCGTTTCCGATTGCCGGCGCGTGAGCATCTTCCGGAAAACAAATCAAAATGCTGCCGGGAATCATATTTATATAATGGTCTGCCAGTCCTTCAGAAATCATACAATCGCCATCTTCATCATATTCTTTCGAGAAAGAATTAATCTGAGCCAATGACTTGACGCCAATGGTTTCAGAACCTTCCAAAAGGATGTGAACATCAATGTATTTCTTGTGCATTTCAAGAGCCTGAGACTCCGGCGGAACGCCGCTGATACAAATATTGTTGATGAAAACATTATCCCCGTCAACAGTGATTCTGCCAAGCGAGGCAGCAAGCAATTCATTGCTTTCCAAATAAGAAATTAGGGCAGCGAAATGTTTGTTAAGACATTCATATCGCCTTAAGTTTTTCAAATCTGTGAGTATCATAATAGCTATTCAATATTATCTGATGATGGTTTTAGGGCAAAAACTTGTAAACAAAGCGCAACTGCAACAACTCCTGCCATCAAAGCAAAGCCAAGCCCAAGATTTCCGTCGTCAGCCCAACGTCCGAGAACTTTGGTTATTATCGCTCCCGCGAAAACCCCGGTCATATTCATAATTCCATAAGCGGTAGCCCGGTGTTTTGTCGAAACGAACTGACAGAGAATAGGCATATTATTGGTATCGAACATACCGTATCCTATTCCGAAGCATACACCGGCTCCGACTGCAGAAACGATTCCGTGACCAACACCTATGAAAATCAAGGCCGGTATCATTAATCCGAGACCGATTGCACTCGTATAAATTCTTCCTTTGACATTCTTTCTCACCCATTTGTCGGATAACGAGCCGCCAAGGATGACACCGATAAAGGATGCGGCAGCGATAGTGATTGTCGAAATCGGACCTGCCTGAGACATCGGTATTCCAAGACTGTCCGCAAACAATGTCGGCAACCAGTTTTTGGTGGACCAACCTGGAAGTGACGACGATGCGAAGAAAAACAGAATCACCCAAAAAGAAATGTTCGAAAACACCAATGCGAAACTTTTCCAAACAGGTTCTTTCACAACTTTCAGTTCTTCCGCTGCCGGACAGCTTTCTTTTCTCTTCTCAAAAAGAAAAACTGAATACATGCAGGAATCCCAGCAGCGGATTTGTCTGATTCCGCGGCCAGTATTAAAATCACGTACGTCAAAACACATACAGGTAGGGCAAACATAAGTACAAGTTCCACAGCCTACGCAAGGTTCTGCGACTTTTTTCCAAACTGAAGAGTTGAAAATCTTAAGCATATCTTTTCCCTGGAATTTTGAAAGGTCAAGATGTGCAAATGGAAGTTTTTCTGTTTTTTCAAGAATTGCCTTCTTTTCGTTTTCAACGGCTTTCTCATCGGTTTCTGTAAGAACAGAAGAAACTTTTTCAATAAAAGCTTTTCCTTTTTCAGTGTTTGCCTTGAAGAAATATTTTCCGTCCGCAAGCCAGCAGCTTACATCACCGGCAGAACCGTTCTTGTCGCTTGAAAGCGAGGCATCAATTCCATAAGTAGAGCAGAAGCAGGTTTTCTCCGGCTCATTGCAGGCAAGGGTAACAACAGTTCCATGTTCCCGGTGATTTTTATAATAAGTATCAACCGGATTCATGTTCAGATATACATTGTCAATTACAGTAAAACCTACAGCATCACAAGGACGAACACCAAAAATCACAAAATCTTCAGAATCTTTTCTTGGATCAATAATTTTGATTTCTTTTCCTTTTAATTCATAGCTTACCATGTGCTCTGTTTTTGGAAAGAAAAAATCCTTCGCAGAACGCACTGTCTTTAAATTAGATGAAAGTTTTACGCCTTTTTCCCATTTTTTGAAATCAGCCTTGCCGTTTTCATTTGTAACAGGAATATATAACGGTGATTTTTCACCAATCAATGCAAATAATGAGTCTATTTTGTCAGATGAAATACTAAGCATTACTGTTCACCTCCATCTTTTGACCTTGACCAAACAATGCTTGTTTCCGCATCCCCGGTTGTATAAGTAAGCATAGGAGGTTTAGTTTCCATGTCGCTTCCGGCCTGATATTCTCCGTAAATTTCATTAATATCTTTAATGTATTTACGGTTAAGAAGATAGAGCGGAATTCCCTGCGGACAAACTCTTGAGCATTCTCCGCAGTCTGTACAGCGGCCGGCGACATGCCATGCCCTGATGATGTGGAAAAGGCTTTCCTCAAAGTTTGTTTCCGCGACTTTCTGAGATGTGTAAAGCTTGTTGTTGTCAAACACACATTTTTCGCAAGTGCAGGCTGGACATACATTTCGGCACGCGTTGCAGCGGATGCAGCGGCTGAATTCATTTTTCCAGAATTCAGAACGTTCATCTGCGGTCATCTTCTCAAAACGGTCAAGAACCTCAAGACGCTTTGATTCGCCTGCATTTTCAGTTTCCTCAACGCCCAGAAGCTCGTCG
>OLGV01000534.1_pt1 | contig 15700 bp, 19 predicted proteins | sample 1605761 | NCBI WGS metagenome assembly OLGV01 (sample SAMN03283245) | human gut metagenome | biome: human-associated habitat; material: feces | host: Homo sapiens | place: Peru | collected 2012
CGGCGGTACCGAGGACGGTGATGAGGTCCGGAGCTTCGTCGATAAAGCCCGCCGTGACCGCGTAGCCGGGGACAAACATGAACTTGAGACCCTCGATGGAGTTGGGGAGGGTCCACGCCTTTATGATGACGACGATGAGCATGAAGAACAGAGCGGGCATGCCGATCTTGTTGAACTTCTCGATACCGCCGGAAATGCCGTCCATGACGATAATCATGCATATCACCATGAACGCGACGGTAAACATCACCATGCCGAAGGGATTGCCCAGCATTGCGCCGAAGGTCGCGGTGCCGGTGACAGCGGTGCCGAATATCTCGCTGAGGCCGAAGGCAAGCTCGGCAAGGTTCAGGGACATATACTGCAGAACGTAGCCGCCCAGAACGGAGTAGAACGACATGATGACGAACGGCGCGAACACCGCGAGCCAGCCGATCCAGCCGAACTTCTTGGAGACCATCTTGTACGCGTCGATGGGGCTTTTTCTGGTCATACGGCCGAGAGCAAGCTCGCTGACCATGATGACGAGGCCAACGAACAGGCCGAGGAGCAGATATACTATCAGGAATGTAAAGCCGCCGCTCTTGCCCATCTTGTACGGGAAGCCCCAGATGTTTCCGAGGCCGACCGCGGAGCCGATGGCAGCCATGAGGAAGCCGAAGTTACTGGCCCATGATCCGCGTTTGTTTTCCATATTTATTCCCCTTTTCTCAAAAATTATGAATAAATTATAACATTGCTGTTGCAATTCTCCAAACTCTAATATATTATGTATGTAATTAGTTTTTCTCATGGATAAGCTCATGTATAAGAAAGCGAAATAATTAACAATATGGACAGTAAAAAAATAAAAAGCCTGCTCACCGCCGTCGAAACCGGCAGCCTCACCTCCGCGGCGCAGGAGCTGGGGTATACGCAGTCGGGTCTCACGCACATGATGAACGCGCTGGAGGAGGAGCTGGGACTGAGTCTGCTCATACGGAGCAAGGCGGGTGTGCATCTCTCCGCCACCGGTCAGGAGCTTCTCGGCAGCATGCGCGACTTTCTGGACGCGGCGGACAAGCTCGAGCGCGAGGCCGCGCACATTCGCGAAAGGAGCATTTCCACGCTGCGTCTCGGAGCGTATTCCAGTATCGCGCGGCAGTGGCTGCCCGCCATCCTCTCGAATTTCCGCGCCGAGAGTCCCGACACCGACGTCTCCATCACCATGACCTCCGTCACCGGAATTTACGAGCAGGTGAAGAGCGGCGCGCTCGACTGCGCCATCGTGAGCTATCAATCCGCGCTGTGCCAGGGACTTTTGTGGGTGCCGCTGAGGAACGACGCGCTGGTCGCCGTGCTGCCGGGCGACTACCCCGGGGATCAGTTTTCTTTCCCCGTTGAGGGCTTTGCGGAGCAGGATTTTCTCATGCCCGGCAACGACTTCGACATGGACATACTGCCGGCCTTCAGCGTGCCGGGGCATAAGGTCCTCCCCCGCATACGCTACACGAACCTTGAGGACGACATGATCGCTTCCATGGTGGAGCATAAGCTTGGGATAAGCGTTTTGTCGGAGCTTATCATGCAGGGCATACGCGACCGGGTCTGCGCGCTGCCTCTCGAGCCGCCGTGCTATCGCCAGCTCGGCATGATAGTCAACGACAGCAACAGAAACGAGCACAACACCCGCCGCTTCCTCTCCTGCGCGAGAAAAACCATTGCCGCGATGTATAATGAATGACCCCCGCCAAATATGAAAAGCGGGCGGCTGAGCGCCGCCCGTGATATAGTTTCTTTGTGAGGAGCCTATACGCTTCCCCGCCTGTGCCTGACTCAGTCCCAGTCGCCGCTTATTCCGTCCGGGGCTTCTGCCTCGCCCTCAAACGGCTCCCCGACCGAGCGCTCCTCGGGCCTGCCGTCATGCCCGGTCGCGACGGGCGCGGGGGCAAAGCCGCCGCTTTTCTTTTTCTTTCTCATTTTGTCACCCTATGAGGCACAGAATAAGGCCGTATACGACGCTCGCGCTGATACCGTAGACTATCACGGGACCCGCTATGACGAACATCTTCGCCCCGGTGCCGGTGACGAGTCCCTCGGTCTTGAACTCGAGCGCGGGCGCGGCGACGGAGTTTGCGAAGCCGGTTATGGGGACAAGAGTACCCGCTCCGGCCACACGGGCAATGTCGTCGTAAACGCCAAGTCCCGTCAGCAGCACGCCGAGGAATATCAGCGTCACGGAGGTCGCCGTGGCGACGCTCTCCTCCTCAAGCCCCAGCGAGCCGTATATGTTTGTCAGCAGCTGCCCGACGCAGCAGATCGTCCCGCCGATCAGAAAGGCCAGCAGCATATTCTTCTTCCAGCTTGAGCGCGGCGCGCGCTGCTCGGAAAATTCTCTGTATTCCTCGTTCGTCATTTTCATGGCCGAGTACCTCCGTATCGTTTTCCCGTTTATTTTTCTCCGAAACGCGCAAAATATTCCTTGACTTTAGTCCCGGTGTGCATTATAATATGCAAGCTGACAAGTGAACAGTTTGTTTCTTGAGCAACACGGAGATGTCGCGTAGTTGGTCGAGCGCGCACGATTGGAAATCGTGTAGGGGTCAAAAGCTCCTCAAGAGTTCGAATCTCTTCATCTCCGCCAAATTAGCGCGGTAATTTTGATAGAATTACCGTGCTAAACTTTTTTTGCCAGAATAGCAGTCATTATTGAGCTATATTCACACGATTCACAACAATTAGCGCATAATCGCAAACGAGACGCCGCTACGGAGCCATTTCCGTAGCGGCTTTTTCGCATTTTTTGAGTCTTCCAGCCTATCCCTCCCGGACAAATCGTTCTCACAGAGGGATATTGTTCATTTTAAGGGGTATCGTTCTCACAGAGGATAATCGTTCATTTTGACTGCACAGTCATTTTCGATGGCTTATAATCGACTTAACATTAAAGTTCGAACGACAGCAAGCACCCCAAAATAATCACAGTCAAATTACGACAAATACTGCGAGTTGCATTGATTTGGGTTTGCTCACATGATATAATTCTTACAAGTAAATCATTACTTGTGCAGGAGGTGCAGTATAAATGGCAACGATTTTGGAAAAGTGGCAGATTTCAGCCGAAGAGCTGACAAAGATAGTCACTGATAATCCATCATTGCGCGGTTTTCTATTTGGATATGTAAGTGAATACAAGGCGCGTACATATTTCGATGGCCATGAGAGTATTACAGATTTGAAAAAATACGACGATCACGATCGTACGAGCAAAGGCGACATATCATTCCACTATAAGGGAAAAGAATTCCGTATTGAAGCCAAATCTTTGCAAACTAATTCTGTAATCAATTTAGCTGGAGACAGTTGGGCAGGAAAATTTCAATGCGATGCAAGCGATAGAAGAGAAATCTTATTACCTAATGGTCACACTGTTAATACGACTTGTCTTGCAGTTGGCGAATTTGACATTGTAGCAGTTAGTCTTTATGCGTTTGGCGATCAATGGCGCTTTGGTTTTGCAAAAAACAGCGATTTACCACACCCCGGTCCTCGTTCACGCAATGTTGCAGTACAGGATAGGGAGTACCTTATCAAAACACTGATTGATATTACATGGCCGTTACAGGCACCATTTACAACAGATGTTTATTCATTACTTGACAGCATGCTTTAACACGTTTTGCGAAAAACCAAAAAGTAGGAATGGTTTTTTCGAGCGTGAACTTGTTTCTTTAATGTAGAAATATTAGGCTTGTTGTTTCGTATCATCACAAACAAATCTTCAATGACCAGACCATGTTTTGTATATTCGTTGATTATTTCTACATGTGTCAAATGTTGCTTGTTAGCACTGACTTCGTCTTGACATTTTACGATCAAAATACCGTTTGTTTTTAATACGCGAACAGCCTCATAACCTGCTGAATAGTACATATCCAATACCGCATCATGGTATTTGGGAGCACCTGCTTTTTGCTCATATATACTACCGTCGGAATATGCCTCTCTAAATGATGAAAAGGTTCCATTTCCTGCTAAATGGTTATTATTTCGCCTATAGAATCCTTCCATATATGGCGGATCAAGTACAACACAATCCATTGATTGATTATCATATGGTAAATTTCTGCAATCAATCCCCATTTTAATATCGGAAAAATGCAAGTGATAATCCGCTTGATTTATCCTTTTCCAAAAGACGCCTTTTCCATATGTGACATCTGCAATTTCAGCGCCGACTGGAACATACAAAGAAAGAATGAGAGGGAAGATTTCTTCATTATTACGTACATAAGCAGAAAAAACCAGATCTGTTGAGGATTTTCCTGTTACGATTCTCTTTTTCTTTTCTTGTACCATTACTTCACCACACCCATATGTTCAATAATGCTGTCAACGTTGCAGTCAAAATAGGAACAAATTCTGTCAATAATATCCATTGAAACTTGTTCACCTCGAGCCATTTTATCCATCGTTGATTTTGAAATACCCGTCGCTTGCATGAGCTGTTTCTTTGTCATATCACGATCAATTAACAACTTCCAAAGCGGTTTGTAAGAAAAAGCCACTATATCGCCACCTTTCATTTGAGATTATACCACTTAAGTATTGAGAAGTCAATACTCAAGTATTGTAATCTTGTGTTTCTCACATCTCAAAAGCCTCCTTTGGAAAGTGAACCCCCTTTGACCCAAGTTGAACCCCCTCAAAGGATGGTGAACCCCCTCCCGCAGAATTCTATCAAAGCAGTGCAACAAATTCACATGGTCCATCGTAGTCTTTGGACTGCGATGGGCTTTTTCTTAGATGGGATATAAACAGCCCCGGCGCAGGACATCCTGCGCCGGGGCTGTTTATCGTAAGCGGTTTACTTTTCCTTACTTCTGATGTACTCGTCAATGCTCTTCGCGCCCGCCTTGCCCGCGCCCATGGCGAGAATAACGGTCGCGGAGCCGGTGACGGCGTCACCGCCGGCAAACACGCCCTCGCGTGCGGTCTTGCCGCCCTCGTCGGCCTCGATACCGCCCTTGCGGGTGAAGGTCAGGCCCTCGGTAGTGTTGCGGATGAGGGGGTTGGGGCTGGTGCCGATGGCTATGATGACGGTCTCGCAGTCAAGCACCCATTCGCTGCCGGGGACGGGAACGGGGCTTCTTCTTCCGCGTGCGTCGGGTTCGCCCAGCTCCTGACGGAGCAGCTCCACGCCGACCACATGGCCGCTCTCGTCGCCGATGATACGGGTGGGGTTATTGAGGAGGCGGAACTCTATGCCCTCGGCCTCGGCATGCTCGACCTCTTCCTTACGGGCAGGCAGCTCCTCCTTGCCGCGGCGGTAGGCAACGTAGACATGCTCCGCGCCCAGACGCTTCGCAACACGCGCGGCGTCCATCGCGACGTTGCCCGCGCCCACGACGCAGACGTTGCGGAAGCGCTTGATGGGGGTATCGTACTCGTCGCGGTAGGCCTTCATGAGGTTCACACGGGTGAGCAGCTCGTTGGCGGAGTAAACGCCCAGCAGATTCTCGCCGGGGATGTGCAGGAACTGAGGAAGTCCCGCGCCGGAGCCGATGAACACGGCCTCGTAGCCGTCCTCGAACAGCTCGTCCACGGTCTCGGACTTGCCGACGACGGCGTTATTGATTATCTTGACGCCCATGGCTTTGAGGTTGTCCACCTCGGCCGCGACGATCTCCTTGGGGAGACGGAACTGCGGGATACCGTAGACCAGCACGCCGCCGGACTTATGGAACGCCTCGTAGACGGTGACGTCGTAACCCATCTTGCGCAGGTCGCCCGCGCAGGTGAGGCCGGAGGGGCCGGAGCCGACGACCGCGACGCGGTGTCCGTTGGAGGGCGGGACGGCAACGGGAGTCTTGTCGGCCTTGTTCAGGTGATAGTCCGCCACAAAGCGCTCGATACGGCCGATGGCGACGCTGTCGCCCTTTATGCCGCGGACGCACTTGCTCTCGCACTGCTTCTCCTGCGGGCAGACACGGCCGCAGACGGCGGGCAGGGAGTTCGTGGAGGTGATGATATCATATGCAGCGTCAAAGTCGCCGGCAGCGACCTTGGCGATAAACTCGGGGATACGCACGGAGACGGGGCAGCCCGTGCGGCAGCGGGGCTTCTTGCAGTTCAGGCAGCGCTTTGCCTCGGAAATTGCCATCTCGGGGGTATAGCCCAGCGCGACCTCGTCAAAATTGCCGGCGCGGACACCGGGATCCTGCTCGGGCATGGGGTTTTTCAGGAGCTTCTTTTCATGCGCGATCTCCGCCATGAACGCGGGGAGGTCCTTTATGTGGGAAAGGATGGCCTGCGGGTCGTTGTTGTTCTCCTCAAGTATCCTGACCACGGGGTCTTCTATATCATATATCTTTTCCTCATAGCCGCTCTTGCCTGGAACGGACACTCTTACGACCTCATCAAACACTGCGCTTACCTCCTGTCATGTTGCAGATATGCTTTGCGGCTTCATCCTGCTCGTCCTTATAAAACGCCGCGCGCTTGATAAGGGAGTCGAAGTCGACCTCATGCGCGTCAAAGTCGGGGCCGTCAACGCAGGCGAACTTGGTCTCTCCGCCGACGATGACGCGGCAGCCGCCGCACATGCCCGTGCCGTCGACCATGATGGGGTCAAGCGAGATGATGGTCTTGATTCCGTAGGGGCGGGTAACATCGGCGAGGAACTTCATCATGATGTCGGGGCCGATGGCGATGACGCGGTCGAACTGAGGCTTGCCCTCGGCAATGTTCGCGTCGATCTCCTGCTGGAGGTACTTGGTAGTGAAGCCCTGAACGCCGTAGGAGCCGTCGTCGGTGCAGATGATGAGCTTATCGGAGGCGGCCTTGAGCTCCTCGGGCAGGATGACGATGTCCTTGCTCCTGAAGCCCGCGATGAAGGTCACTTCTATGCCCAGCTTATGCATCTCCTTGGCGATGGGGTAAGCGATGGCACAGCCGACGCCGCCGCCGACGACGCAGACCTTCTTCAGGCCCTCCATCTCGGTAGCCTTGCCGAGCGGCCCGACGATATCGGAAATGACGTCGCCCTCCTGCACGGTGTGGAGCATTCTCGTGGTACGTCCGGCAGCCTGCACCATAACGGTGACGGTACCCTTCTCACGGTCCCAGCCGGCCACGGACACGGGAACGCGCTCCCCCTGCTCGTCAAGGCGGAAAATAACGAACTGTCCAGCCATGGCGTGCTTGGCGATGAGCGGCGCCTCGATCTCAAAGAGGCATATCGTTTTTGCTTCGTTCAAAAAGCGTTTGGAAACTACTCTGTACATTCAGCTTCCTCCAAAACCATTTTTCATTTTATTTCACCCTGAACCGTGATTATTTTACCGTATTTCGCACATAGATGTCAAACATAAATATTACTAATCTTTCCGTTAAAATACTCGCAATATTTATCCTTTTTTGTGCGATTTTATCGTATGCGGCGGAATCAGCGCATTTTGTGCGGTTTTCGTTGACTTTGCGCCGCTTCGGGTGTAAAATCTCTCCAAATAATTTGGAGGTGCATTATGGATCAGTATCTGCTGAAGGAATACATGAGCCGTGAACCCGACGCGAAGCTGCGCGATCTGGTCGCAAAGTTCCTGTACGACGAGATAATAAGTCTGCGCATAGCGCCCGGCTCAAAGCTGAACGTGAACCAGATAGCGGCTTCTCTCGGCATCTCCAGAACGCCCGTGGTCGAGGCCGTGGCGAAGCTCACGGAGATAGGCTTTGTCGTCAGCCGCGACGGCTACAGCGGCAGCTATGTGCTTGACCTGAATATCCACGACATGATAAACCTCTACCGCGTCCGCACCGCCATTGAGAGCGAGGCGGCGGCACTGTGCGCCCACTGCGTGGACGAACCGGCCATACGCGAGCTGACCGCGCTTGCCGACGCGTTCAAGGATAACGTCATCCACCGGGATATACGCGGCATGAAGGACACGGACATGCCCTTCCACAAAAAGCTCATCAGCCTCTGCGGCAACCCCTACATCATGCAGAGCTACGAGCTTCTCCTCCCAAAGCTCACCATGTATCAGGTGTCCATGACGGAGTTTATCGGCCGGCGCGGCAACGACGACAACCCATGGCTCCCCAGCATAAAGTACAACCACACCTCGGTGGTGTCGGCAATACGCAACCGCATGCCCGAGCAGGCGCGGCAGACCATGGCGGAGCATGTCAACGCGAGTCTCAACTTCACCATCATGTCCGGCACAGGCAGCGACCCCTTCAGCGTTTTCTCCGAACACGGCAGATAAGGCCGCCTGCGACGTTAAAAAGCCCTGAAATACCTCATGGTATCTCAGGGCTTTCTGTTTGCGTTTGCGCGGTATCTCGGGACTGCGGAGCTTACTCTCTCGTATCGCCCCAGAAGAAGAGCGCGATGGTGCCGGGGCCGGTGTGAGAGCCGATGGTGGTGCCGATATTGTTTATCTCCACCTTGCCGCAGAGCTTCGGGAAGCGCTCCTCGACCATCGCCGCGACCTGCTTCGCGTCGTCAAGGCATGCGGACTGAGAGATGTAGCACTTTCCGTTATAATCGAGGCCGTCGCGCGCATGCTGCTCCATGCGGCTGACGATCTCGCGGATGACCTTTTTCTTGGTGCGTATCTTGCTGCGGGGGACGAGGTGTCCGCCGGCGTCCATGTTGAGCAGCGGGCATATCTCGAGCATGCCGCCGAAGACCGCCGCAGTCTTGGAAATGCGTCCGCCGCGGACGTAGGTGGAGAGGTCGGTAGAGAAGAACCAGTGGTGGAGGTTGAGCCTGTTCTTCTCTATCCACTCAGCAAGCTCTCCGGCGCTCATGCCGCTGTCGCGCATGCCGGCCGCGGTATCCATCAGCAGACCGTAGCCGGAGGAGGCTCCGAGAGAATCGATGATGTATACCTTACGCTCGGGATAGCGTTCGCGGACGATGAGGGCTGCGTTGCGCGCGGAGTTGATGGTGCCGGAAATGCCGGAGGACAGGCAGACGTGGACTATGTCCTTGCCCTCCTCAAGGAACTTGGAGAAGAACGCGACGTACTCGGATATGTTCACCTGAGAGGTGCGGGTGTCGGCGCCCTTGGATATCATTTCATAAAACTTGTCAAAGGGTATGCTCTCGCCCAGATCGTCGACGTGTTCAACGCCGTTGATCGCAAAGTGGAAGCAGACATACTTGATGTCGCGCGCTTCAAAATGCTCCTTCGACAGGTCCGCCGTCGAGCAGCAGCTGAGGATATAATCAGACATGGATGATTCTCCCTTCATTGGCTGTGGTTTTTTACGACGTACAGCATACCCCAAAGGGAGCGTGAAAATCAATCTACTTCCCTTTTTTGTCCTCTACGCAAAGAGACCGCCGGGTGGAGACGGTCAAAAGCCGCTCTACCCGGCGATACTGTCACTCTACCCAGCGTAGAATGCGCTTTATTCATTATGCTTTTTCTTTGATTTCTTGGGTTTTACCCGCACATTGCAGCCCAAAAATGTCAGCACCACCGCGGGTACGCAGATGAGAAAGAGCTGCCAGAGATTGGCGTCCGGCTTTGCAAAATATGCGACGAAGAACAGCGACACGATAAACGCGGAAATGATGTACTCCAGCCCCTTCGCCTTATAGAACACGCAGTCGAGCACAAGGAACGTGAGCAGCGAGAGGGATATGCCGATAAGGAACACTCTCCACTCGATATTCCCCAAGAGCCAGAGGATAACGAACGCCGTCAGCGCGGCGGTCATTATGCTGAGTATCGCGATGGCGATTATCACCTCTGCGCTGTAGCGCGGCTGCTCCTCCTCCTCATCGGCGGGAGCCTCCCACGCGTCATGGGAGCTGAGGATATAATCCACGCTCACGCCGTACAGCTCCGCGAGCTGAGTGAGGACATAGGCGTCGGGTATCGCCTCGCCCCGCTCCCACTTGGATATGTTTTTGTCGGAATAGCTGAGCTTCGCGCCCAGCTCCGCCTGAGTAAGTCCCGCGCGTGTGCGGAGATTTATTAAATTGCTGGCTGTGATGAGCTTCAGTTCTGACAGATCCACGGATATGCTCCTTTGACGGAAAATTAGCCTCTGTTCTGCGAGCGCGGTTTGGGCCTGCGCCGGACGCACGCTATGCGCATACTATGTGTATGTTATTATAATTAGCTTTCCGCACTTTCGTCAAGAGGCATTTCCCCGGCAGCGCCGCAGAGGTCTTTCACTCAGAGCATACGGCTGACCAGCAGCGGGATCGTTGCAAGGCACAGTATATGCGAGGTGAGCAGCGCCGAGGCGGATGTTCTGCACTCCTCGTCTATCATCTTCGGGAAAACGACCGTGCTCGTTCCGACAGGCATGGCGAGCATCAATATCGCGGGTCTTATATATTCGTCCAGCCCGAGGAGCCTGAGAGCGAAATACGCCGCAGCGGGGATGATATATCTTTCTCAGGGTCCCGTTCATCCGTAATTCTCCTTATTGGTTTTACCATCAGGCAATTGCTATTATATATTCTTGTATACAAGAATGCAGCATGTTATATTTCACAATTCTTTTCAGTAAATTATGTGCAACTTGTCATAACTTCCTTTCGCTTGACAAGCGTGGAAACATAATATATGCTAACTTATTAGTATACTGATCAGACCGATCGGGACTTGGAGGCGTGTACATGAAACTCACAGAACGCGACGCGAGGGAGACCGGGCGCGACTATGCTCTGCGTATGATAAAGGACAATATAATCCGTCTTGAGCTTGCTCCGGGGAGCCTCATAAGCGAAAACGAGCTGGCCGCAGAGATGGGACTTTCACGCACGCCCGTGCGCGAGGCGCTCATCGAGCTTTCCAAGGTGAAGATAATTGAGGTCCACCCTCAAAAGCGCAGCGTGGTCGCCCCCATCGACTGCGACCTTGTGGAGGAGGCGCGCTTCATGCGCCACATCCTCGAGTGCGAAATAATCAAGCTCGTGTGCGATATGGCCGGGCCGGAGGATATCGAGGCTCTGCGCGAGAACGTCAGCCTGCAGAAGTTCTACCTCGAGAAGAATTACGAGAGTCTTATGAGTCTTGACGACGCCTTTCACGCCAAGCTCTACTCCATCGCAAAAATGCCGCAGATATACGACATGATGAAAAATCTCTCGATACATTTTGACCGGGCGAGGCATCTTGCCCTCGTCTCCGTGAAGAACTCAAGGATCGTGGCCGATCACGAGGCACTCCTCGCCCTGATCGAGGCGAAGGACAAGGAGGGCGCGAGCGACCTTATCAAAAAGCACCTTGACCGCTACAAGATCGACACCTCGGCCATACGCGAAACATACCCGCAGTATTTCAAGGCGGAAAAATAAAGAAATTTTTTCTTGACAACCGACCGTTCGGTAACTATAATAGCGGTTACCGAACGGTCACTGTTTTATCCCCGCTCATTACGGCCGTCCGGCGGAGGTACATATATAACTATGTTGGACGAGGAAGGAAAGCGCTGGGTCCTTTGCCCGTACTGCGGTGCAAAGACCCGTTTGCAGCTGCTGCGTGAAACTGAGCTGAAGGCCCTGCCTCTCTTCTGCCCCAAGTGCCGGCAGGAGAGCGTTATAAACGCGAAGAATTTCATCATCGAAACAAGAGACGCCAGGCGCTGAGACGCGGTGCAGATCGTATATCCGCTCATGCGCTGCTTATTTTTGCGAAAAGAGGACATTATGAACGCGATAATTTACACCACCAACTCCGGCAGCACGGAGCGTTACGCAAGGCTGCTCTCCCGCGAAACCGGTCTGCCGGCATACTCGCTTGCGGAGGCCAAGAACGCCGTCCCGGCGGGCGCGGAGGTCATCTATCTGGGCTGGATAATGGCCGGCACGGTCAAGGGCTACGCCGCCGCTGCAAGGAGCTATACCGTCCGCGCCGTCTGCGGCGTGGGCATGGGTCAGACCGGTACGCAGACCGCCGAGGTACGCAGGAAAACGTCCGTCGGCGCGGACATCCCGCTCTTCACCCTGCAGGGCAATTTTGACGTGAAGAAACTGCACGGCGTCTACCGGCCCGCGATGGAGATAATGGTAAAGACGGTGGGCAGGAGCCTTGCCGCCAAGGGGGGCCGCACGGCGGAGGAGGACGATCTTCTCGACATGCTCCTCCACGGAGGCGAGCGCGTCAGACCCGAAAATCTCAGAGCCGTACTCGACTGGTACGGCTCCCGGAAGTGATAACGAAAGGCGGTGAAAATGGACGGAAAAATATACCCCCGAAGCGGGGACAAGGAGACAGTGTATCTGAAAAACGTCGTCTCCGGCGCGAACATCGAGATAGGCGACTACACGATATACAACGATTTTGTGCATGACCCGCGGGACTTTGAACGCAGCAATGTTCTCTACCACTACCCCGTCAACGGCGACAGGCTGAAGATCGGCAACTTCTGCTCTATTGCCTGCGGTGCGAAGTTCCTTTTCACCAGCGGCAATCACAGTCTGCGCTCGCTCTCGACCTACACGTTCCCGATATTCTTTGAGGAATGGGGTCTTGACGCGAAGGACATCTGCAGCGCGTGGGACAACAAGGGCGACATCGTTATCGGCAACGACGTATGGATAGGCTACGAGGCGCTCATTCTCTCCGGCGTGACAGTCGGCGACGGCGCGATAATAGGCAGCCGCGCCGTGGTGACGAAGGACGTGCCGCCTTATACCATCGTCGGCGGCGTCCCGGCAAAGCCCATACGCCGCCGCTTTGACGGCGCGGTCATCGAAAGGCTCGAGAAGCTGCGCTGGTGGGACTGGGACATAGAGACCATCCGGCGCAGCATACCGGCCATTCAGTCGGGGGATATCGCGGCGCTGGAGCGTATGGCTGAGAGGAGGAGCATATGAACAGCAAAGCTTTGGTCGTTATAGACCTTCAGAACGACATCACCAAAAACTACAGGGATATCATCGAGCGCGTCAACGAGGCCGTTGATCTGGCCGCCGGCGAAGGCATGCCGGTCGTCTATATCCGGCACAATAACCTCTCCGCCGGGACGAGGACCTTCAAGCCCGGTACGCGCGGCGCGGAGCTTGTCCCGGAGCTGAAGGTCGTATCCGGCCACATCTTTACCAAGACCAAGAGCAGCTCGCTGAGCTCCGAGGAGTTCTGCGCCTTCATCCGCGATAGCGGTATCAATGAATTTGTTATTGCCGGCGCGGACGCCGCCGCGTGTATAAAATCCACCTGCTACAATATGACCAGGGCGGGCTATACGGTCCACGTTCTGTCCGACTGCATTACAAGCTACGACAAGAAGAAGCTCCCCGAAATGCTCGCCTACTATGAAAGCAAGGGCTGCACCGTCGCCCCCCTCGGAGAGCTGCTGTGAAGCCCCGTGCCGTCGACCCCGAAGCCACGCCGCGCGCGGAGGCCTATGCTCTGTGGATGAACGCGCCGGATCCGATGGTGACGTTCTTCAAGACGCTGGACGTGACGCCGCTCGTCCGTCTCAGCCGCAGGAAGGGTCTGAAATTCAACATGCTCCTCTGCTGGTGTATCGGCCGCGCGGCAAGCGGTATACGGGAGTTTTACCTGCTGCCCGTGGGACGCGGGCTGCTGCTGTATGACAGTCTCGCGGTGAACACCATCGTAAAAAACAAAAACGGCGAGGTCAGCTCCTGCGACGTGCCGTTTTCGGACAGTCTTGAACGCTTCGCCGCGGATTACCTGCGGCTGACGCGGCAGACCGCCGAAGCCTGCAAAAACCACGACCTGCCCGAGCACATGGTGATCGGCACCTCCGCCATCGTGGATACAGAGATCGACGGGGCCGTCGGAATGTACAGCGGTATCTTCAATAATCCCTTCATCATCTGGGGCAGATACCGCAAGGGCATTTTCCGGACGACGCTGACGCTCTCGTTCCAGTTCCACCATACGCAGATGGACGGCGCGCACGCGGGGCGGTTCCTGCAGTCGCTGCAGGAGACTATCCACGGACTCAGGCATGCGACGGTCAAATGAGGCAGAGACGGTCCGTCTCAGCCCCGTAAGCAAAACTATCAAACAGAGACAAGGAGAATATCAAACATGAGAACCAAATTCTTTGCTGCCGTTCTCGCGGCGGCGCTGCTTTTCACACTCACCGCCTGCGGAAAGGATCAGGCAGACTACACCTTCAACGAGGACCAGACTCCCCCGCAGCAGACGGCACAGCCGGAGGCAGCGGAGGCTTCCCCCGAGGACGCCGCGGCAGATGAGCCTGCACCGACCGGCGAGACCGCCCCGGAGGACGCTTCCGGCGCCGACCCGGAGGAAGCGTGGAAGGTTGAATTTGAGAAGAGCCTGATGGAAAATTACGGCGTCAAGCCCCACCACTATGAGTCCCTCGGCGACGGGATATATCAGGTCTATGTTGACATCGGCGGCAGGATAGTCCCATATGTCACGGTGGACTCCGCAACAGGCGATTACCACGGATAAGGACAAAAAGACTGCATTCCTTGGAATGCAGTCTTTTTTATCGTTTTTACGCGCCTTCCTCCGGGTCAAGCCCCTCGTCGATGACGACGTTCAGCCGGAGATACGCGCCCTCCGGCAGAGAGGAGCCTGACGGGAGCTTATTGAGGCAGAACACGGCGTTGTCGCCGGGCTGCGGATGAGGCTCGTCATTTATGATGAACTCGAAGTACGAGGCGTAGGCGGCGGTCTTTTTCACCTGTCCCTGCGAGGCGATGTAATCCTCCGCGGAGGCGTATCCGCCGGGCATATACACGGAGACTATCTGTCCCTCGGAAAGCCGCCCGCGGGTGATTTCGTCGATACGGATGTTCGCCTGCGTCCACGCCCTGTCGTCAATAAACGTATAGAAGGTCTCGATCACCGTGCCGAGTACGACATAATCCGCGTCTTTCTCGTCGTCAAGCTCGTCGTCGGTGAGGTGTATCGTATATATGGGAGATTCGGCGATGATGGAGCTGTTGTAGATGAAGTCCGGCAGCACGGTCTTGTCCCTCGTGAAGCTGACGGATGCCGTCCCGCCCTCCTTCTGCGCGCCGCCCGGAGTGTTGTCGGTCATTGCGAAGAGCGTCACAACGGCAACAGACAGGAGCAGTATCGCCACGATATATACCATTGTCTTTTTCAAGCGGCACCCCTCCCGTTTCGGTATCGGTGTTCTGTCGTCATTATACTCCAAAAAGTTCCCCGGTTTTACCAAATAATTCTTAATTTTTAAGCTGCGGCTGCGCGAGGCCGGGGAAAGCGCGTCCTACGCCCGGCCCGCGGCCCTTTTCAGCTCCGCGAGGAAGGAGTACGGCACACGCAGCCGGCCCTTGCCGCTGCCCATGCTGATGGTCGGCTTGCTCTTCCCGTGAAAGTCGCTGCCGCCGGTCTTCAAAAGGCCGTATTCCTCCGCGAGAGATTCGAGATAGTCCTCCTGCTCCTTTGTGTAGCCGGAGTAACGGCACTCCATTCCGCGCATTCCGAGCGTGAGACAGTGTTCGATGAGCGCTCTGAGCGCCGTGTCGTCGAGCCGGTACTGGAACGGGTGTGCAAGGACCGGCAGTCCCCCGGCCTCAAGGATTATCTCCATGCTGCGCTCAAGGCTCAGGAAGCTGCGGCCGACATAGTAGCGCCGGCCCTTTTCCACATAGCGGGCAAAGGCGTCCGCCGTGTCCGAGGCAAGCCCCAGCTCCGTCAGCACCTGCGCGAAGTGCGGCCGCCCTATCACCGCGCCGAAGCGCCGGTGCATCTCCTCATAGCTCACGGGAAGCCCG
>OLGV01000536.1_pt1 | contig 15603 bp, 14 predicted proteins | sample 1605761 | NCBI WGS metagenome assembly OLGV01 (sample SAMN03283245) | human gut metagenome | biome: human-associated habitat; material: feces | host: Homo sapiens | place: Peru | collected 2012
GTTTTATGATCCGTGTTGTGGCAGCGGGGCGTATTTGTTATCGTTGAACAATGTTAACCCGAATAACATATATGGTTCCGATAATGATCCTATAGCAGTGATGCTTGCCAAAGTAAATATGCTGCTTAAGTTTGATAAATATGAATTTGAACCTAATATTTTTCAATTAGATTATATAAATAATGATGTTTTCACGGTTAAGAATGAAGCAAATAATATAAAATTCTCATATATAATCAGTAACCCACCGTGGGGTGCGATGGTTGGAGATACAGAATTGTCTTCAATAATAAGTTCTAAAGAGAGTTTTTCATATTTCTTCGTTAAAGCATACAGTCAAATATGTGAAAACGGGATGGTGCGATTTTTGTTACCGGAATCTGTTTTAAATGTTAAATGTCATAAAGATTTAAGAAAATTTATTCTTCAATATGGCTGTTTGAAGAAAATTTCTTTGTATTCAGGGACATTTACGGGAGTGATGACTAAATATGTTGATATTTGTTTGGTTAAACAATCAAGAGGCAGTGACGTATTAGTAAAAGAAGGTGATAAAATCAGAAAAGTTAGACTGAACTCCTTTTATGAAACAGATGGATATGTATTTAACCTATTGAGTGATGATGATGTTGATATCATAAATAAAGTAAAAAGTAAAGGAATATGCAGCTTAAAAGGAAGCTCGTGGGCGTTGGGTATTGTTACAGGTGATAATAAGAACAAACTAAAAAAGCAGCAAGATAAAGGAACCGAACCTATTTTTACCGGGAAGGAAATTGAGCAATATAGATTAAAACAACCACAGAATTATATAAGATATGTTAGGGATGAATTTCAGCAGGTGGCTAAAGATGAGTATTACAGGGCTCCAGAAAAGTTGGTGTATAAGTTCATTTCTAAAAGATTGGTATTTGCGTATGATGATTCGCAAAGATTGTTTTTAAATAGTGCTAATATATTGATTCCAAATGTAGACGGTATGTCAATAAAAAGTGTATTGGCGTTATTAAATTCTGATTTATACCAATACTTATATATGTCTATGTATGGAGAGCTGAAAGTATTAAAAGGAAATCTTGAAGAACTTCCATTCCCAATGCTGACAAAGGAACAAGATTTTGCTCTATCATCTATGGTTACAGATATTTTGTCGGGTAATGATGAAAAAAAAGGAATGATTCAGAGATTTGTATATAATTTATTTAATATATCAAATGGTCAAATTGAACATATAAATAACAAAATTTATGGAAAAGTTAATTAACGAATTAAAAGAACTCATCAATGAGTTTAATAAAAAGAATGGGTATCAAAAAGATTTAGACGATAATGTTTTGGACAGATTATATTCGGTATATCCATTCAATAAATTCGAATATGTAATTAGTCGTTTAATATCAAGCGGAATAATTGATTTTAATGATTATTTAATGCTTAGGAACTCCTATCTGGAGAGGAACAAATATTTGTATTTATTTGAGATAACAGCTCCGAGGACTTTTGGTGAAACATGGGCACAACGACATCTGAATGAAATAGTACAAGAGTTAAAACGTCCGTCATCGTTATACGACCCTCAGTATTCTGGGCAATATGATTTCTGGTATGATGGAATAAGAATAGAGGTTAAAGCATCACGTGCCGTTAAACGTAAAAGCGGGAATGCATTGATTATGAAAGCGTTGTCCAGTGATTCTAAATGTGGTTTTGATATGAACTTCCAACAAATTAAACCTGATTGTTGTGATGTGTTTGTTTGGATTGCTGTTTGGAGGGATGTGATTAGATACTGGGTGTTATCAAGTGATGATGTTAAAAACAATAAATACTACTCCAAAGGTCAACATCGTGGAAATAAGGGAGAAGGGCAATTATGGATTACTGAAAAGAATATAAATGAGTTTAAACAGTATGAAGTTTACTCACGAGATCTTCTGGCTAAAATAATCCAAAAATCAGGTAAATAGGGATTGTCGTTTAATTCCAAGAATTCAATATCTATAGACGAGGGTGTGCCTTCTGAGGTTGCCCTCGTCTGCTTTTTTCGAGAGTGTAAATTAAACTGTGTCAAGCTACAATAAAAAGTAGAACGACAAAGTTTAATTAAAAATGGAAGAGAAAATAGACTACAAATTAGCAGCAGAGCAGCTGCGCAGCGGCAAGCCTCTGTTCGGAGAAGGCGGCGCACTGGCGCCATCCACTACAGGGTTAAGGACGAGAGCGGACGCGCCATATCACGTGCGATATACAACGTCTTGGGTGTTGACAAGGAGGGTCGCAAGGATTTGCTCGGCATGTATGTAGCCAAGAGCGAGGGCGCGAACTTCTGGCTGGAGGTTCTCACCGACCTGAAGAACTGAGGTGTCGAGGATGTCATGATATGCTGTGTTGATGGGCTCAAGGGCTTTCCGGATGCCATCCACAGCGTGTTCCCAGACACGGCAGTACAGCTCTGCATAGTGCACCAGATACGCATCTCCGTGAGGTATGTGGGCAGCAAGCACCAGAAGGAGTTCCTTAAGGATCTGAAACTGGTATATGGGGCGGTCGGCAAGGATGCCGCAGAAGCGGAACTCGACAATTTGGAGACAAAATGGGGTGAGCAGTATCCGATAGTCATCAAATCATGGCGTGACAACTGGGACAAGCTCACAGAGTACTTCCAGTACACCAGGGACATACGCCGTCTGATATACATCACCAACACCGTCGAGGGCTATCACCGCCAGATACGCAAGGTGACGAAGAACAAGGGAGTGTTCCCGTCAGACACAGCGTTGGAAAAACTCGTCTGGCTGGCATACCGCAACATCTGCGAGAAATGGACATCGTCACTCTCCAACTGGGCGTTGATATCACAACAATTAGCAATAAAATTTGGAAACAGATTTGAAATCATGTAATTTTGCACCGTGAATTTATGATGGAATCAGACCTTGACACAGTTCAGATTACGCTACCGCTTTTTACATAATACTTCCCGATTTAAACAATCCTCTTAATCGCACTCAAAAAATGTGTGTGCTTTCCTAACTCCTTATTAAATATGCCTGTTTGGTCTAATGAATCGATTCGCACTTTCCCTGAAGCATGGATGATTTTTTCGCTGTCCAAAATTATTCCGACATGGACGATGTGATGTCCTTCGTTTTCAAAGAAAGCAATATCTCCAGGCTGAGCTTCTGTCAGGAAATACACGTCTTCGCCGCATTCCACCTGTTGCGAGGCATCACGCGGAAGCTTGATTCCAATAGTCTTTGCGCACAATTGCACGAAAGCGGAGCAGTCGATGCCGAAAATCGTCTTGCCGCCCCAGCGATAAGGTGTGTCAATTAACTTTAACGCATTGTTGATAAAACTGTTACCCTCTATGCAGCACTTGTCTTTTGAATAGACTGTCGTTCCGAAAGTCAAAATTTTGGAATCGTACAACTCAATCGGATTGTTGACGACATAAAAATCCATGGAGGCAAGCGAATGATATGCATCTTCTTGAATTTCAAAGTGTTGCAGACTTCTTATCCAGCCTTCGTAGCCGTCGTATTCCATCTTTATATAAAGCCAGTCGCTGCTTCTCTCCAAAACTTCGTAAAGGTCGTTGAACAGCAACTCGGTCACTATTTCGCTCTCGTGACTGGGCTCTTTTCTTACGGAGATTGCCGATAAAGTGCAGATACCAAACATAATTGAAACTTTTTTTGCAAAGTTACAAGATTTTTTCGTATTTTTACAAGTTAATTCATCGTGTTTTGAAAAATAACTTGTATTATTTTAAAATCTTTGACTATGAATAAGATAAAGGCTTCTGTCGAGAAAATTCGCCATTCGTATTATGATATTATGAAGGTTTTGGCTTTCATTTTAACCATATTGATAGTCGTTTCGCTGATGCCAAGAAACGTAAAATTCAAATACGAATACCAGAAATTGCGTCCGTGGCCGCATGAAAGCCTTTACGCCCCTTTTAATTTCCCGATTTATAAATCCGACGAGGTGGTTAAAAAAGAAAAAGAGGAGGCTTTGAAAAATATCGAGCCGATTTTTGTGTTCGACGCATTAGGCACTGAAAACGGTCGCGAGAAACTTCTGAAAGACTTTGATGCCCAGTGGAATGATACTATCGGTGACAAAGAATATTATAAAAATCTTATTTTGAGTATTTATTATCATATTGAAAACAACGGTGTGGTGGCAAAAAACGACCGTACCAATAATTTCAAGGGCGATGAGACAGTGGTCGTGGTTAGAAATAAAATTCAAACCAAATGCAAATATGAGGATTTGAACACAATGGCGACGGCTTCCGCATATATTCAAAGCCAGACTTCCAAGATTGCTGATTATAATACTATGCAAATGATCAACAATCTGTTGCACAACTCTTTGCGCCAAAATGTGATTTATTCGGAGAGTTTGACAAAACAGGCCGAGAAAATGGCTGTTGACAATATCATGCTTACCTTTGGCATGGTGCAGAAAGAAGAGCTGATTATTATGGAAGGAGAGATTGTTACTGAAGAGAAATATCAGATTATCAGTTCGTTGCAAAGAGAGTACGCCGATATTACAGCCAAAAATTTCTTCAGCAGAAATTATATGCTTTATGGCCAGTTGCTTTTGGTGAGTATCGTTTTCTTCGCTTTGTATCTGACTCTCAGAATGTTGCGTTCCGACATTTTCGAGCAGTTGCGTTATATCAACCTGATTCTTTTTTTGATGTTGATGACGATAGTGCCGTCGTTTCTCTTAATCAAATTCGCCCCATCAATGATTTACACGATGCCTGTGGCGATTATGGCGATGTTGCTGATGACGTTTTTCGATTCCAGAATATCTATCATTGTGCAGATTATGACGCTGATAATCATAAGTCTGGTCGTGCCAAATCCGTTCCAATATTTCTGTATTCAGATGCTCGTGTCGTTCGTCGCGATTTTCAGCATGACAAAACGTACTCGTAGAGCTAATTATTTTGGCACTTCGCTCGCTGTTTTCGGCACTTATGTCATAGTTAATCTCGGCATGATGTTGATTTATGACGGTAGTTTCGACGCTTTCAACTGGAAATTCATCGTCATATATGCGGGTAACGCATTCCTCACCATGCTTACGTTGCCTCTCGCCTTCCTTTTCGAACGTGTTTTCGGCTTTGTCACCGACTTGACGTTACTTGAGTTGAGCAATACGAACAGTCCGCTTTTGCGGAAACTGGCGTCCGAAGCCCCGGGTACTTTCCAGCATGTCATGCAAGTGGCCGACCTCTGCGAAGAAGTCATATACAATATAGGTGGCAATGCGCTGCTTGTTCGCACCGGAGCAATGTATCACGACATCGGGAAGACACGCAACCCGTTCTATTTTATTGAAAATCAAAATGGTAAATATAATCCGCATGACGATGTCTCTTGTGCGGAAAGTGCACAGATTATCATCAGCCATGTTATAGATGGAATCGAGATTTGTCGTAAATATCATATCCCGGAGCAAATTATCGACTTCGTCAGAACGCATCATGGAACTCGCAGAACAGAGTATTTTTACCAGATGGAATTGCGTGAGAACCCTGAAGGTGTCGATGAAAGCAAATTCTGCTATAACGGACCGGTGCCGTTCTCAAAAGAAACGGCGGTGCTGATGATGTGCGACGCCGTCGAGGCCGCCTCAAGAAGCATGAAGGACAAGACAGAGGAGTCGCTGAACAAACTCGTCGATAACATCATCGACGGTCAGATGAACGCTAACCAGTTCGACAACACCAACCTCACTTTCCATGACATCACCTTGACGAAAAAAGTGCTCAAAAAGAAACTGATGAGCATTTATCACGTGAGGATAGCGTATCCGGATTGATTGTTTTCAGGATATTTTATCAAGATAATCCCTCGCCTCCGGCCCTTCATTGAAAATTAAATCCAAAACTGAAAGGTTCGGCACGAATGGCTGCCGGTCGGCGAAAACTTGATGATATTTCGGGAAAGGGACGCTTCCAGACGACCATTTCGATAAAGAAACGCGATAGTCGTTTGCATCTGAAATTGGTTCAAAATCTGAAGTGTAAATGATTTCTTTATTTATTTTCAAAACTTTAAGAATGAATTTTAGACAAAACTCGTTGAAATCGACGAGCCTGTCGAATTTTGTTGAAAATGCCTTTTCCAAATAGGGAAAATAGTATTCAAAATATGGCGTTTTGCGGTAGGCGGCTTCAAGGCAACGTCGGTGAATCTGCTGCCATGATTCCTTGTGGCATATCGCGATGTTTTTCGTCAAGGTGTGGTTGCCATCGGTTTTGACAACAGGCACCGTCAAGATCTGTAAGCCGTTGGCAGTCATCACGATGCAGCGATTGCGACACGACTGCTTTTGATACGACTCATACAATTCAATCCTGGCTGCCTCGCTTTTTAAAAACAATGCAACATATTTAATGTCAGGCAAATAAGATGTGGGAAAAATCTTATTCACTGAGCATCTCGTTAATTATCGAGCGATAAAATTCTTCATTTTGTGCGCCTATTGATTTCTCCGGTATGGCGTTGGCTCTCAAGTAGTAAATCGTCGGGATATTCCTGATTTGTAATATCGCCGCGAGTTTCTGGTTCTGGTCGATGTCAACCTTGTAGAAATCAACTTTTCCGTCGTATGCTTTTGCCAATTTTTCCATGATAGGGGCAATTGTCTTGCACGGACCGCACCAAGTCGCATGGAAATCAATCACACAAGGACGCTCGCCTTTGAAGACAAATTCGTTGGCGTTTGATTCCAAATCCCAGACGTTTTTGATGAATGTATCGTAGTCTAAAACAGTTATAAAAGACTTGTTTTGCGCTGATTCTGTTTTGGCATTTTGTCCCTTTTTGTCTTTTTTGTTATTGTCGGAATTTCCGCAAGATGACAAGAATGCGATTGAAATCAGAGAAATGAGCAATAATTTTTTCATGACAAATAAATTTTTTGCAAAGATAAGAAATTAAAGCATAATATTGCGCATTTTTTTTCGTCATTTCGAGCGAAACGAAGTGTGGTCGAGAAATCTCATTAATTAATGTGTTCTTGTTCATTTGAGATTTCTCCATTTCGCTTCGCTTCAGTCGAAATGACGTGTTGATGATTGATTCAGTCGAAATGACGTGTTGGTGATTGATTCAGTCGAAATGACGTGTTGGTGATGGATTCGCTCGAAATGACATGTTTTTTTTGATTTTTTTGCAGTTGAACAATATATTTTGTATTTTTGCAGATTAAAATGACAACAAATAACAATAAAAATTAAATAAGATGGCAAGAAAACTTGAAAAGAAAGACTTATTGAAGAATGTCGTGAAGCACATCGACATCAAGAAGTACGACTCGACAGAAATCATTGATGCGATGCGCGACATGTCGTTTACATCGCGAGACACCGCGCGCGCGGCTGACATTTTGATGATGATGGTGAAAGAGAAACAGTGCACCAACATCTTGACTCTTGCAGGTTCAACCTCGGCGGCGGGATGCATGCAGGTTTACGTTGACATGGTTCGTAACAAAATGATTGATGTTGTCGTCTCGACAGGTGCTTCGGTTATCGATATGGATCTCTTCGAGGCTCTTGGTTTCAAACATTATATTGGTGAGAAGGAGAACGTGGTGTCCGACACAAAGCTCCGTGAGCTTTACATCGACCGTATTTACGACACATATATCGATGAGGAACAGCTTCAAGTTTGCGACCACGCGACATACGAGCTTGCCAACATTCTTGAACCGCGTCCATATTCATCGCGCGAGTTCTTGTGGAATCTCGGCAAATGGCTGCATGAGGGGCGCGGTGTGAAGAAAGACAGCCTCATCCAGACATGTTACGAATGCGGTGTTCCTATATTTTGCCCGGCATTCAGCGACTCGTCGGCGGGTTTCGGTATCGGTCTGCACCAATGGGAGCGCAAGCATGCCGGCAAGCCATACGTGAGCATCGACTCTGTCGCCGACTTCCTTGAGTTGACGGAAATAAAGATGGCGGCTCCGCAGACCGGCTTGTTCATGGTGGGTGGTGGCACCCCTAAGAACTTCGCTCAAGACACAGTGGTGTGCGCTGAAATTCTCGGTCGCGAGGTGCCGATGCACAAATACGCTATCCAAATCACAGTCGCCGATGTCCGCGACGGTGCCTGCTCGTCATCGACATTGCTCGAGGCAGGTTCATGGGGCAAGGTTAGCGAGAAACTCCAGCAAATGGTTTACGCAGAAGGCACGACAGTAATTCCGATGATTGCCTCTTACGTGTATCACAACGGACCATGGAAGAAGAGAGAGTATAAGAATTGGCAAAATCTTTACAACAATAAATAATGTTAATCACAAACATCAAGGAACTTTGTGGCATTGTCGAAGACGGCTCGTTATGGAAGGCTGGTTCGGCAATGTCACAAGTGACTCGCATCAAGAACGCATACCTGCTGGTCAGAGGTGGCAAGATTGCCGACTATGGCGATTTGAACTCTCCGCAATATCAGGAACATCTGGCGAAAGAGAGAAAAGTCGTTGACGCCGAGGGCGGTCTTGTCTTGCCCGCGTTCTGCGACTCGCACACACACTTGGTCTATGCCAACTCCCGTGAGATGGAGTTCTGCGACAAGATTCGTGGCTTGAGTTACGAGGAGATTGCCAAGAGAGGGGGAGGAATCCTTAACTCGGCGAAAGCCACGGCGGCGGCGAGCGAAGATGAACTTTATGAGTCGGCGATGCAGCGTCTTGACGAGATTATGCACATGGGGACAGGCGCCGTCGAGATCAAGAGCGGCTACGGCCTCACCACCGAGAGCGAGTTGAAACTCCTGCGCGTTATCCGTCGCCTGAAGGAGAACTCTCCGATGACCATCAAGTCGAACTTCCTTGGTGCCCATGGCATTCCGATGGAGTACCGCGGACATCAGGAAGACTACGTTGACCTCGTCATCAACGAGATGATTCCGATGGTGGCAGCCGAGGATTTGGCGGATTTCATCGACGTTTTCTGCGATAAAGGATTCTTCACTGTTGAAGACACTGAAAGAATTTTGATGGCTGGTATCAAATACGGCATGCGTCCGAAGATTCACGCCAACGAGATGGCTGTCTCCGGCGGCGTGCAAGTGGGAGTGAAATATGGTGCTGTCAGCGTTGACCATCTGGAGCAGATGGGAATGGCTGAAATCGAGGCTTTGAAAGGCTCCGACACCATGCCGACAGTGCTCCCTGGCTGCGCGTTCTTCCTGAATCTGCCGTTGTCGCCGGTGCGCGATATGATTAACGCAGGTTTGCCGGTCGCAATGGCATCCGACTTCAACCCGGGGACATCGCCATCTGGTAATATGCAGTTTGTCCTCTCTTGCGCCTGCATCCGTTACCGCATGACACCGGAGGAGGCGTTGAACGCCACTACTTTGAATACCGCTTACGCCATGAATGTGGCTGACGAACTCGGCTCAATAACAAAAGGCAAAATCGCCAACGTGATTATCACCAAGCCGATGACGCAGCTGGAGTTTATGCCGTATTATTATGGCGCAAACAAGGTCGCGAAGATGGTGATAAAAGGAAAGTTGAGAGTGGTTTAATAGTGTAAGGTTTTAAGCAGGGACGTCGCTTGCGACGTCCCTGCTTTTTGTTTTTTATCAAAACATCGTAATTTATTGCAAATCAAAAATTTGCGCTTTTAAAAATGGATTTTTCTTTTTTAGCCCCTTATTCAAAAGGCACGGCTTTTTCTATATACGATTCTCAACCATAAATGGAATAATAAAAAGTATCAAGAAACGCCCTTTGGGACGTAAGAAATCAAAGATTCAAAAAAACTTCTAACTCCTAACTTCTCACTTCTAACTTTTTACTATCTTTGCAGTTTGAATTATTGTCAAGCAAATGAAGCAGGAGTTGGCCGATAAGTTGTTGAATGTGCTCAATGAATATCATTCAATGGGTGGTGATTTTTCTGCGGCAAGGGGAGAGTTGCGCAAATTGAATGTCACGGCTGGGATTGGCGGCGAGTCATGTATGTCATATCAACAAGTGCCGACAAAAATTCTGAAAGAAGATAAAGCAGAGTATATTCAAGCTTTAAAAGACTCTCGTGAAGAGGAAAATGTTGATGTTTTTATCAATTGCATGACAAAACTGCACGTTCAACATCTTCAGTCGGATATCGACCAGTTTGTCAAATCGACAACAGAAAAAGTGGTCGATAAACAGGATTTAAAACGGAAATTGGTCGATAAATGGTCGATAAAACCATCTTTGGCAGAGAAACTGGTCGATATTTTAACTTTTGCGGCCGATAAAGATGTCGTGACAACAGAAATGATAGTCGGTCAATACGGTTTTGCAGTAACTTCAGCAAAACGCTATTTGCGTCAGTTGACCGAATTTGGATATTTAACGGCGCAAGGCGGTAATAAGAATCGTACTTATAAAAAGGTAAATTAGTAATAACAATAAAAATATACATCATGAAACAATTAATCGAATGTGTTCCTAATATCAGCGAAGGTCGCGATATGAACATCATCAATCAGGTGACAGCCGAGATCGAGAAGGTCGAGGGTGTGAAATTGTTGGACGTTGACCCGGGTGCGACAACCAATCGCACTGTCATCACCTTTGTGGGCGAGCCTGAGAATGTGTGCGAAGCCGCCTACCGTGTAGTGAAGAAGGCCGCCGAGCTCATCGACATGCGCAACCATCACGGTGACCATCCTCGTCAGGGAGCCACCGATGTTTGCCCTCTCATTCCGATTTCAAACATCACAATGGACGAGGTGGTGGCTTATGCGCATAACCTCGCAAAACGCTTCGGCGAAGAGCTCGATATCCCGATTTACTGCTACGAAGAGGCTGCTTTCCAGCCAAAGCGCAAGAACTTGGCTTACTGCCGCACCGGAGAATACGAGTCATTGTCGAGCCGTCTCGGAACAGAAGAGTGGAAACCCGACTTCGGTCCGAACGAGTGGAACGAGCATGTGGCCCAGACCGGCGCGACGCAGGTCGGAGCCCGCGACTTCCTCATCGCCATCAACTACAACCTCAACACCACTTCTACACGTCGTGCCAATGCCATCGCTTTCGACGTGCGAGAGAAAGGCCGTCCGATGCGTGAAGGCGGCAGCGTGACAGGCAAACAGATGAAAGACGAGAACGGCAACCCCATTATGATTCCAGGCACATTGAAGAGCACAAAGGCCATCGGCTGGTTCATAGAGGAATACGGCATCGCCCAGGTATCAATGAACATCACAAACATCAACGTGTCGCCGGTACATGTCTGCTTCGACGAGGTCAGCGCCAAGGCGGCGGCTCGCGGCGTGCGTGTGACAGGCTGCGAAATCGTCGGTCTTGTCCCTAAAAAAGTGTTAATCGACGCCGGCAAGTATTATCTTGCGAAACAGCAGCGTTCATTAGGCGTCAGCGAGGACGAAATCATGAAAATCGCTGTCAAGTCGATGGGGCTCGACGATTTGAAGCCATTTAATCCCAAAGAAAAAGTCATCGAGTTCTTGATTGAAGACAACAGCCAGAAGAAGTTAGTTGACATGACATGCACAGGCTTCGCCAACGAGACGGCAAGCGAGAGTCCGGCTCCAGGCGGCGGCTCAATCTCCGCTTATATGGGAGCGCTCGGCGCGGCACTCGGTACAATGGTGGCGAACCTTTCGTCGCACAAACCAGGCTGGGATGACCGCTGGGAAGAATTCTCCAAAGTCGCTGAAAAAGGTCAAGTCATCAAAGACCAGTTGCTTGACCTCGTCGATGAAGATACCAACGCTTTCAACAAAATCATGGCGGCAATCCAGATGCCTAAAAAGACCGATGCCGAGAAGGCGGCACGTCTCGAAGCTCTTGAATTGGCTTCACAATATGCGACAAGGGTTCCGTTCCAGACCATGAACGTGGCATTCGAGGCGTTTGAAGTCGTTGAGGCGATGGCGAGAACAGGCAACCCCGCTTCGGTTTCAGATGCCGGTGTCGGCGCATTGTGCTGCAGAAGTGCCGTCATGGGCGCTTATCTCAACGTCAAAATCAACGCCGCCGGACTTAAAGATAGAGTGTTCGCGGATAAAATCGTTGCTGACGGCGCAAAGATTGAGGCCGCCGCAATCAAGAAAGAGACGGAAATTCTCGAGATTGTCAATAAAATTATTAACAAGGAATAATTTAATATATTGATAATCAGAGAAATAAAATGTTTAAAAAAATTCTAAACTTTTGACTGAAAAATATTGTCAGGTATTAAAAAAATGTGTATTTTTGCAGTCCGAAATTTGAAAGGATAAGAATATGTCAAAGAAAGTTAAAGACGCACGCATACAAGTTATTTTGGAGTGCACAGAGCAAAAGACAACAGGCATACCGGGAACTTCTCGTTACGTCACTACTAAAAACAAGAAGAATACCCCGGAGAGATTGGAACTTATGAAATATAACCCAATCCTCAAGAAAATGACTCTTCACAAAGAAATTAAATAAGATTTAGGATATGGCAAAGAAGGTAGTTGCAACATTGCGCACAGCTGGAAAAGAGTTCACCAAGGTCATCAAAATGAAGAAATCAGAAAAGACTGGTGCTTACTATTTTGAGGAGACCATCGTCCCGATTGACCAGGCACAAGAATTCATCGCAAAGAACTAATATATAGTTTTTTGAATTTATTTGGAATAGCTTTCCCGTTTCGGCGGGAGAGCTTTTTGAGGTTTTAAAAGTCTATGACAGATGCTGCGAACAATGCAGATTTGTCAGTGATGCCGGGTTGTCGGCGATGCGCTCGATTTTGTGAAAGAAAAAAATAACTATATCAACGAAATCTGCGTGGAATTTTATATATTTGCAAAAAATATCGAAGAATGGGTTTATTTTCGTTTTTCAAAAAAAACAAAGAAGTTAAGGAAGATCTGAACAAAGGTCTGGAAAAGACGCGTGTCAGCGTGTTTGAGCGCATCTCTAAAGCTATTATCGGGAAATCGACTGTGGACGACGAGGTCTTGGATAATCTTGAAGAAATCCTTGTCACATCTGATGTCGGCGTTGACACCACACTGAAGATTATCGAACGCATACAGAAGCGTGTGGCGCACGACAAGTATCTTGGAACCAGTGAGTTGAATATGATTCTGAAGGAGGAGATAGCGTCGTTGTTGCAGGAGAATAACTCCGGCGACGGCAGCACTTTCGACCTTCCGGAAGGCAAGAAACCTTACGTTATCATGGTTGTTGGCGTGAACGGCGTCGGGAAAACGACCACTATAGGTAAGTTGGCTTACAATTTCAAGAGGGCAGGCAAGAAGGTGATGCTCGGTGCTTCCGACACATTCCGCGCGGCTGCTGTCGATCAACTTAAGATTTGGGCTGACAGGGTGGATGTCCCGGTTGTTTCACAAGGCATGGGCGCCGACCCCGCATCAGTGGCTTTTGACACAGTGAAATCGGCTGTGGCACAAGACGTTGATGTCGTTTTAATCGACACCGCCGGTCGTCTGCATAATAAAGTCGGACTGATGAACGAGCTCTCAAAAATCAAGAAGGTTTGCCAGAAAGTGATTCCTGACGCACCACACGAGGTGTTGCTTGTCCTCGATGCATCGACAGGACAGAATGCCATCGAGCAAGCTCGTCAGTTTATCGCGGCGACAGAGGTTAACGCTTTGGCTCTCACCAAGTTGGACGGCACGGCAAAAGGCGGCGTCGTCATAGGTATCTCCGACCAGTTCAAGATTCCGGTGAAATATATCGGAGTGGGAGAGAAGATGGAAAATCTTCAGATTTTCGACAGAAACGAGTTCGTTGATTCATTGTTCCAATAGTGGTTCTCGTCATTTCGACCGCAAGAAATCTCCGCCTGTTTATTGATTCGAGACATTCCATTGTCGGAGATTTCTCCGTTTCGCCCCGCTCCAGTCGAAATGACGCGCCATGGGTGTTTTCTTTCATTCAAATGATTAAAAAAAATGAAAAAACCGGTTTTAAACATAGTGACACTCGGTTGCTCGAAAAACAAAGTCGATTCAGAGCATCTGGCAGCGTTGTTGAGCGATAGTTATAAGATAGTCCACGATTCTGATGATAAGAGCGACGTGGTGATTGTGAACACTTGCGGTTTCATCGGTGATGCCAAAGAGGAGTCAATTGACATGATTTTGGAATATGCCGAGCTTCGTAAGTTAAATAAAATCAAGAAATTATATGTGATGGGCTGTCTCTCGCAGCGTTATAGGAAGGAACTTTCCGCCGAGATTCATGAGGTTGACGGTTTCTTTGGTGTCGAGGCGGTGCAGCGTGTGGCTGCGGAGATTCTGAAATCTGAATGCAGCGCCGGCTATTGTTGTGAGAGAGTGCTTTCGACACCTTCGCATTACGCTTATTTGAAGATTTCGGAAGGCTGTGACCGTCACTGTGCCTTTTGTGCTATTCCGTTGATTCGCGGCAGTCATAAGTCTGTGCCGATGGAAAATCTTGTCGAAGAAGCGGAAATTTTGGCCAAAAAAGGTGTTAAAGAGTTAATACTCATCGCTCAAGACCTCACTTATTATGGTTACGACCTTGACGGGAAATCGCATATAGTGGAGTTGGTCGAGAAGCTTGCCGGGATTGACGGTGTCGAGTGGATTCGTTTGCATTATGGCTATCCGTTAGGCTTCCCTGTGGAGTTGCTCGAGCTGATGCGCGACAATCCGAAGATTTGCCATTATATTGATTTGCCGCTGCAACATGTCAGCACTCCTGTTTTAAAGGCGATGCGCCGTGGTGTTGACCGTGAGCAGACGATTGCTTTTGTGAAGAAGGTTCGCTCCTACGTTCCGGACATCGCTTTCCGAAGCACTTTCATCGTGGGCTTTCCTGGCGAGACAAAGGAACAATTCAATGAACTTATAGATTTTATCAAGGAAATGCGTTTTGAGCGCGCCGGCGTGTTCGCATATTCAGCGGAGGAGGGGACTCCGGCTTACGAACTTGAAGACAATGTGCCGGAAGAAGTCAAGAAATTGCGTGTAGAGGAATTTATGAATGTGCAACAGGATATCTCGTTGGAAATCAATGCAAAACGTCTTGGTAAGATGGAAAAAGTTCTTCTCGACCGCACGGAAGGCGGCTACTATGTGGGACGTACTCAATACGACTCGCCGGAAGTTGATGACGAAGTGCTTATCTCCATGAAAGACAATAAATTAAAAATCGGCTCTTTCGTCAATGTGAAGATTACTCAAGCCGATTATTTTGATTGCTATGGAGAGGTCGTTGAATAAAAAAACACGTTTGTCATCTAACAACTTTTACCTCGCTCTTTTTTGTGTTCGCTTTTACGATAAGCCAGGTAAAAAACTTGAGGCAATACGGTTACTGAAAGAATCATGCAAATAAGCATGCCGCCTACTATCATGATGGCCAGTGGTTTTTGAATTTCGGAACCCATTCCGGTTGATAAAGCCGCCGGCAACAGTCCCATCGAACCCATTAAAGCAATCATTATTATGGAACGAATACGGCTGTGTACGCCGTTTGATATGGCATCATGCAAACTCATTTTCTTCAAATTATCTTTTATCACCGCGATTAAGATGATACTATTAATCGTGTTCACTCCAAACAAAATAATG
>OLGV01000538.1_pt1 | contig 15599 bp, 16 predicted proteins | sample 1605761 | NCBI WGS metagenome assembly OLGV01 (sample SAMN03283245) | human gut metagenome | biome: human-associated habitat; material: feces | host: Homo sapiens | place: Peru | collected 2012
CTATCAGCCTGGGCCACGTTGATTTTATCAACGGCCTGGCGGAGGAAGCAGGCTTTGATGCTGCTCAGCTGCAGCAGCTGAAGGATTGCCTGCGCCGTCATGATGCTGTGGGCATGCAGCAGATGGCAGATGCGATGGAAAATATCCGTCCGGAAATCAAGCAGCTTTTTGCCGATTTCCTCTTCCTGCAGGGCGGCATAGAGCTTTTGGACAAGGTTGCTGCAATAGTAACTAACGCTAAGTGCCAAGGCGCGCTGAATGATTTGCGCAAAATCTACAAGCTGGTGGATGCTTACGGTGCAGCAGGTTATTTGAGCTTTGATCTTGGCTTATATCGTTCGCTTGACTATTACACGGGCATGCTTTTTGAAGTGTACCTGCCGGAAATGGGTTATCCGGTGGCAGGCGGCGGACGCTACGATAAGATGATGCAGCGCTTCGGGCTGGAATGCCCGGCAACAGGCTTTGCCGTCGGCGTGGACCGCGTACTGCTGGCTTTGGAACGCAACGGCGTTGTTACCAATAACCGCACCTGGGATGTATTGGTAGCTTGGAGCGAAGGCAAGCTGCCGGAGGCGATTGCCAAAGCGACAGCATTGCGCCGCGAAGGTCGCAGCGTGAAGCTGCTGACCGAGGCTGCGGACCTGCAGGGAGCAGCGCTCGCAGTAAAGGAATATGGCTGTAAATCGTTAGTATATGTAGAATAAGCTTAAAGGAAAAAAATTAGACGCATTAAGCTTATATCTGGGAAATATAGAGGGGTATTTTTATGGACGAATACATTACTATAGCATTGCCGAAGGGCAAGCTGTTCGATAAGTCTGTACGCCTGCTGGCGAAGGTAGGCTACAGCGCCGAAAACGTTACCGAGGATTCACGCAAGCTGGTTATCAGCAACGAGGAAACCAAGGTACGCTTCATTATTGCCAAAACCGTTGATGTGCCGACGTATGTTGAATATGGTGCGGCGGATATCGGTATCATCGGCAAAGATGTGCTGCTGGAGCAGGATAAGGACGTAGTGGAGCTTCTGGATTTGGGCTTTGGCCGCTGCCGTTTAATGATGGCGGTGCCGGAGGCTAAGCGACGCGCCAAGCTGACGGATTACGCTCACCTGAGGGTAGCAACGAAGTATCCGAACTGTGCCAAGGCTTATTTCAATAAGCTGGGCATTAAGACGGAAATTGTTAAGCTCAACGGCTCGATTGAGCTGGGACCTATAGTGGGCCTGAGCGAAATGATTGTAGATATAGTAGAAACAGGGCGCACCCTGAAAGAAAATAAACTGGCGGAGGTTGATTCTATTTTTACCGCTACTGCCAGACTGATTGCGAACCGCGCCAGCTTCAAGCTGAAATTTACCCGCTTGCACAAGCTGGTTGAGGATTTACGTATTGTTTTAAATGAGGAGGAAAAATAAAATGCAGGTTATAGACGCAAGAAAGATGAGCGCAGCAGAGATTGCTGCTTTAATGAAAAAGAAGGCTTTTGACGAGGTAGAATTATCCCCGCGCATTCAGGCAGGCACGGACGCTATGTTCGGCAAACACATGACGGCAGCACAGGTTGTTGACCAGATTGTCGCTGATGTGCGCAAAAATGGTGACGAAAGCCTTTTTTACTATACTAAGCTGATTGACCGCGTAGAACTGACGCCGGAAAATATCCGCGTAACTGAGGAAGAATTTGCGGAAGCGGAAGCTATTGTCAAACCGGAAGTAAAGGCTGCTTTGGAGCGTGCCATCGCCAATGTTATGAAGTTCCATGAGGAGCAGATGCCGAAAACCTGGCTTACGAACCGCCCTTACGGTTCTTTGCTGGGCCAAAAGGTTACCCCGGTTGATTCCGTCGGTATTTATGTTCCTGGCGGCACTGCTGCTTATCCTTCGTCTGTAATGATGAATGCCTGCCCGGCAAAGGTAGCAGGCGTTCCCCGCATTGTGATGGCCGTACCGCCCGGAAAGGACGGCAAGGTTAATCCGAACGTGCTGGTAACGGCAAAATTAATCGGTGTTACCGAAATTTATAAAATGGGCGGCGCACAGGCGATTGCTGCGCTGGCCTTTGGCACCGCAACCGTACCGAAGGTAGAAAAAATTACCGGCCCCGGCAATATCTTCGTAACTTTGGCTAAAAAAGCCGTTATCGGCCACGTAGATATTGATATGCTGGCCGGCCCGAGCGAAATCCTGATTGTAGCAGATGACAGCGCTAACCCGACCTATCTGGCAGCAGACCTTTTGAGTCAGGCAGAGCATGATCCGCTGGCCTGCGCTATCCTGATTACCGACAGCGAGCGTGTAGCCAAAGCTGTGGGTGAGGAAATCGAAGTGCAGCTGGCACAGTTGCCGCGTAAGGAAATCGCCGGTACCTCGCTACAGCAGGCAGGCAAGATTATCCTTGCCAAGGATATGCCTACTGTTATCGAAATGGCGAACCTGTCCGCACCGGAGCACTTGGAAATCATGACTAAGGCACCGTTTGAAATTATGCCGTATATCCGTAATGCCGGCGCAATGTTCCTGGGTGCTTATTCTCCGGAGCCGTTGGGCGATTACTATGCAGGACCGAACCACGTTCTGCCGACAGGCGGTACGGCGAAGTTCTATTCCGTACTGAACGTAGAAACCTTTATGAAGAAAACAAGCATCATTGCCTATACTGCTCCGGCGCTTTTGGCCGCTGCCGACGATATTATTACCTTGGCTGAAGCAGAGGGCCTGCAGGCTCATGCAAACGCTATCCGTAAACGTGTTGGTAAATAAGGAGGCAGAAAATGAGTAGCTTTACTGTTCGCCAAAGTATTGAGGCGATGGAGGAATATGCCGTAGAAAGCGTGGCAGCGGATATTATTGTTAACGCCAACGAAAGTAATTACCAGCTGCCGCAGGAGATTGCGGAAAAGATTACCCAACGCACCGCGCGCTTCCCTTTTAACCGTTATCCGCCGATTAAGTCGGAAAACCTGTGCGAGGTTATTGCCAAAGAGCTGGATGTGGATATTGACTGTGTGAAAATCGGCAACGGTTCCAGCGAGCTGTTGGAAAAGGCCTGCTATGTTTTTGGCGGGCCGGGCAAAAAGATTGCCGTACCATGGCCGTCGTTTTCCATGTACGGCGAGTACGCTGCCCTTTCCGACAGCGAGGAGGTGCGCTATCCGCTGACAGCCGAAGGCTTTGTTGATGCTGACAGCGTTATCAGCTTTTGCAAGGAGCAGCAGCCGTCACTCTTGATCGTCTGCAATCCGAATAACCCGACAGGCAACTATAACAGCCTGGCAGCTATGGAAAAAATTCTTGCTAATGTAGACTGCCCTGTTATTATGGATGAGGCTTATATGGAATTTGCCGATGGCAAGGAGCTGGCACCGAATGATTTGCGTCCGATGAATAAGCTGTGGCTGGTAGCAGGCTCTACTTTGAGTTTAGTCGGACGCTACAGCAATCTGATGGTCTTCCGCACCTTTTCTAAGGCCTATGGCCTGGCAGGCTTGCGCTGCGGTTACGCAGTGGGTGCGCTGGGGCTGGTGCGTCAGCTGGGCAAGGCTTTGCTGCCGTATCATGTAAATGCTTTTACGCTGATGGCAGCCAAAACTGTTTACGAAAACAAGGAGCTGTATAAGGAGCGCATCAAAACAATCCGTGAGGAACGCGATAAATTTGCGGACTGTCTGAAAACCTTAGGCTTTAAGGTATGGCCGACGGCAACTAATTTTGTTACCTTCCGTGCGGAGGGAGAACTGATGCAGCAGCTTGCCAAGGCTTATGCGGCTAAGTTTAGCGAAAGATTGCCGGAGCAGGCTGCAGGAGGCAAGCTGATCTTTAAATATCTTTTGGCCAACAGTATTCTGGTGCGTGATTTCAGCACGCATCCGGTGCTGCAGGGCTGCTTGCGTATCACCATCGGCTTACCTGAAGAAAACAAGCAGATTATTGCTAAAATCACCGAGCTGTGTGCGGAGGTAAAAGCATGAGAAGCGGTAATGTAGAAAGAAAAACACTGGAAACGGGCATCAGCGCTGAATGGTGTCTTGATGGCAGCGGCAGCTGCGAAATAAATACAGGCATCGGCTTTTTTGACCATATGCTGACGCTTTTGGCGAAGCACAGCTTTAGTGATCTGGTGGTGCATGCTGTGGGCGACTTAGATGTTGACAGCCATCATACAGTGGAGGACTGCGGTATTGTCCTCGGTCAGGCGCTGAAGGAGGCTGTGGGTGATAAGGCAGGCATTCACCGTTACGGCAACTGCTTTTTGCCGATGGATGAAGCGTTGGTGCAAGTGTGCCTCGATTTCAGCGGCCGTCCGTATCTTGTCTTTGATGCGGATATTCCTAAGGTGCAGCTTGGCATTTACGATGCCGAGATGACGGAGGAATTTTTCCGCGCTTTGGCAATGCAGGCAGGCCTCACGCTGCATATCCGCGTGCTTTACGGCAAGAATACGCATCACATCATCGAAGCAATTTTCAAGGGCTTTGCCAGAGCGTTGGCCGAGGCAGTAGCCTTTGACAGCCGTGTGCATGGTGTTATGAGCAGCAAGGGTACACTTTAAGACACACTATAAAGCACTGTTGATTCATATGTGTTTTGAGTTGGCATGAGGGAAAATATATGAGTAAAAAAATAACGATTATAGATTATGGCATGGGCAATCTTTACAGCGTACAGAATGCACTGCGCTCTATCGGCGCGGAGCCTGTGGTGACAAGCGATGCTGCTGTGATTGCGCAGGCTGAAAAAATTCTGCTTCCGGGTGTGGGTGCCTTTGGCGATTGCATGGCGAACCTGGAAAAATCGGGCCTGATTCCCGTGATTATGGACAGCCTACACAGCGGCAAGCCTTTTCTCGGCATCTGCCTGGGCATGCAGCTTTTGTTTGAGGGCAGTGACGAAGCACCGGGTGTTAAGGGCCTGGGCTTCTTCAAAGGGCAGGTGCGCCTGCTGCATACCGAGCTGAAAATTCCGCATATGGGCTGGAATAAGCTGGAGCTGCGCAGTCCGTCCCCGCTTTTAGAGGGTGCGGAGGGTGAATACGTTTACTTTGTGCACAGCTTTCATGCGGAGCCTGAGGACAGAAGCATTATTACCTCGGTTTGCGACTACGGTATGGAGGTTACTGCTTCCGTAGGACGTGGTAAGGTACAGGCCTTTCAGTTCCATCCGGAAAAGTCGAGCAGAGTCGGCATGCGCCTGCTGAAAAATTTTGTTGAATTATGAGGGAAAAATTATGATTATATATCCTGCAATAGATATCCGTGGCGGACGCTGCGTGCGTCTGACAGAGGGACGCTTTGATGCGGAAACTGTTTTTGCCGATGATCCGGCGGAGATGGCTGCCAAGTGGGCGGCCTGCGGTGCCGAATGGCTGCATCTTGTTGATCTTGACGGTGCGCTGGCGGGCGAGGGCAAAAACCTGCCTGTGATTGAACGCATTCTTAAAACTGTAAAAATTCCTGTGGAGCTTGGCGGCGGTATCCGCAATCTGCAAGCGATTGAAAAGCTTTTGGAGCTGGGCGTGGAGCGTCTGATTCTTGGCAGCGCTGCTGTAAAGAATCCTGAGCTAGTCAAGGAGGCCTGCGCCAAATATCCCGGACATATCGCTGTCGGCATTGATGCGAAGAACGGTGATGTAGCTATCGAAGGCTGGGGCGAGGGCAGCGGCGTTGCCGCAACCGAGCTGGCCAAGCGCATGGCGGACTACGGCGTGGCAACGATTATCTTTACCGATATCAGCCGTGACGGTATGCTCAGCGGCGTAAATGCCGAAGCGACAGCAGCATTGGCGCGTGCTTGCGGCGTACCGATTATTGCCAGCGGCGGCGTGGCTTCGCTCGATGATATCCGCAACGTGAAAAAATACGAAAAGGATGGCGTAGCAGGCTGCATTATCGGTAAGGCAATTTATACTGGTGCCGTTAATCTGCCGGACGCTTTAAAAATTGCTGCGGCAAAGGAGGAATAAGATGCTTACGAAGAGAATTATTCCTTGTCTTGATGTTAAGAAAGGACGTGTGGTCAAGGGCACGAACTTTGTCGGTCTGCGTGATGCCGGTGACCCGGTGGAGCGTGCGGCAGCTTATGACGCCGAGGGTGCCGATGAGCTTGTTTTCCTTGATATTACTGCAACCTTTGAGGAGCGCAAGGCGATGCTGGATGTTATCAGCAGAACTGCGGCCAAGGTTTTTATGCCGCTGACAGTAGGCGGCGGTATCAGCAGTGTGGAGGATATCAAAAATGCTCTGCGTGCCGGTGCCGATAAAACCTCGCTCAATTCCGCTGCCGTAAAAAATCCGCAGCTGATTGCCGACGGTGCCAAACTGTTTGGCAACCAGTGCATTGTTCTCGCAATTGATGCACGTAAATGCGGGGAGAACAAGTGGGAGGTTTATGTGCAGGGCGGGCGTAAGCCGACGGGCCTTGATGCCGTAGAATGGGCGAAAAAAGGCGTAGCACTCGGTGCCGGAGAAATCCTGCTGACAAGCATGGATGCCGACGGCACGAAAAACGGCTATGACATTGCTCTGACGAAGGCCGTGAGCAGTGCCGTAAATGTGCCTGTTATCGCCAGCGGCGGTGCAGGTAAGCTGGAGGATTTCTATGATGTGCTGACAGAAGGTGGCGCTGACGCTGTGTTGGCGGCCTCTGTTTTTCACTATAAAACCTTCACCATTAAGCAGGTGAAGGAGTATCTGCGTTCTCGAGGTATAGAGGTGAGGTTATAATGCAGATCGATATTTCTAAAATCAAATTTGACAGCAGAGGACTTGTTCCTGCTGTCGTTGTAGATGTACGCACGAACGATGTTGTTATGCTGGCGTACATGAATGAGGAGTCATTGCTCAAAACATTGGAAACAGGTTATACCTGGTTCTGGAGCCGCAGCCGTCAGGAGCTGTGGAACAAGGGCGCAACAAGCGGTAATCTGCAGAAGGTTGTGGAGCTGTTCTACGACTGCGACGGTGACGCGCTGCTCGTAAAGGTAGAGCAGCAGGGAGTGGCCTGCCATACAGGTGAATATTCCTGCTTCCATAATCCGCTGTGGCATACGTCCAATCTGCCGGTGCCTGAGGTAGAAGGCCTGCCGAAGGTTATCGGTGAGTTGTACCGCATGATTTTGTACAAGCGTCAGGCTGATGATGCGGAGATGAGGTTCCTCATGAGCGGCAGTCAGGATAAGCTGCTGCAAAAGCTGGGCAACGAAATTACGGAAACCATTATCGCGTCCAAGAACGGCGAAAAGGATAAGGTGCTGCACGAAATGGCAGATTTGTGGTATCACTGCCTGGTGCTTCTGGCTTATCACAACATTACGCCGGAGAAGCTGTTGCGTGAGCTTGGGGGCAAGAGAGCGTAACCTATCATAAAGTAAAGAATCTGCTGTGCGAAAGCGTGGCAGATTTTTTATTACCTTTGTAACAATTTTCTTCTCCTGCTATAACCTGATATACTTTTTTTCGCTAAAGCATTACAAAAGCATTTAAATATAGTATAATGATAACATATTATTTTCTGGCACTATTTTAGGGAGAGGTGTAATTACTCATGGATGAAAGAAATAATAAGCCTGTGCCGCAGCTGATAGAGGTGGAGCCAATGCAGGATGGCTACCGCTGGGTCGCAATTACGGCGATGCTGCTGGCAATCGGTATTATTCTGCACACTGTAAGTCCTAACGTCGGCGGTGTAACGCCTAACTGGACCATTGCTATGTATTCTATTGTTATCAATCTGACGCGTCCCAAGCTGTCGCAGGCTATCGGTATCGGTTTTATCGCCGGCCTGACACTTGTACCGTCCTCCAAATCCGCTTTCCCGCTGGGCAACGTTGCCAGTGAGTTGGCTGGTGCGACTGTATGCTGCCTTTTGGTTGAGGCTATGTTCAAAGCAGGTATCAGCGAATGGAAGCTGCGTCCTTTTATCACCGGCTTTGTTGCCACGATGACCAGCGGCGGGCTGTTTACTTTTATCCTGAAGCTTATTTTGGGCTTGCCGCTGCACGTATGGATTTATGCTATGCTGCCGGTTGTTGCGATTGTAGGCCTGCTCAATGGTCTGATAACCTTCTTCCTGTACGCTCCCGTGCGGAAGCTGTTTTACTTTCAGGAGGATGAAAAATAATGGAAAGCGTAATCAACTTAGAGAATTTTTATTTTGCCTATAAAAAATCGGATCTGGTGCTGCGTGATATCAACTTTGAAATCAAAAAAGGCAGCTTCACCGTTATTACCGGACCGAGCGGTGCCGGCAAGACAACGCTGTGCAAGGCTATGACCGGTATCGTCCCCTATTACATGGGCGGACGCTACAGCGGCGATGTTAAAATTAACGGCGAAAGCACTAAGGGCAAGCGCGTCAGTGATATTGCTATGCGCGTGGGCTTTATTATGGAAGACTACGAAAGCCAGCTGGTTTCTCTGACTGCCGGCGAGGAAATTGCCTTCAGCCTGCTTAATCACGGCTTTGCACCGCATGAGGTTGAAGAACGCACCAGACAGGCACTCGAAGATGTAGGCCTGCCGGGGCGCGAAAGCTATCAGTTGGACGAGCTCAGCGGCGGTCAGCGTCAGCGTCTGCTGTTGGCAGCAACGCTTGCCGTGCATCCGGAGATTATTGTGCTGGATGAGCCGGTATCCGCAATGGACCCGGACGGCGCACGTTCCCTGTATAAGCTGGTAGACAAAATCCACAAGCAGTACGGTACAACGATTATTGCCGTTGAGCATCGCGTGGATTATGTGCTGCCTTACGTAACGGATATGATTGTGCTGAACGAGGGCGAGCTGGTAGCGGCTGATGCCTTTGAGGCTGCTGCTCCTAAAATGTACGAAAATCCTGCATTGCGTACGCTGCTGCCGTCACTGTGGCAGATAAAGCTGGGCCTGGAAGAAAAGCTCGGTGTGGATTTAGGCGATTGGCGCAGCGAAGAGGATGCGCTGGCTGATTTTCGCACCTATGGGATTGTTGCGGCAGAAGGGAGAGCTGACTGATGTTAGAAGCAAAGGATGTCAATTTCGCTTATATGCGTGGACAGCCTGTAATCAAGGATATGGATTGCAAGATAGAGGACGGAGAATTTGTGGCGCTGCTGGGACATAACGGCAGCGGCAAAACAACCTTGAGCCGTCTGTTTATGGCACTGTGCCATCCGCGCAGCGGCCAGGTTTTTGTTGATGGTGAGGATATCGTTAAGCGTGAGCCGGCAGATTTGGCCGACAAAATCGGTTACGTATTCCAAAACCCGGACCTGCAGATTTTAGAGGATACAGTATTTGATGAGGTTGCTTACGGTCCGCGTGCCAAAAAGCTGACGGAAGCAACTATCGAGCGTCAGGTAAACGAAGCGCTGGAGGCTATGGGCCTGACAGAGCTGAAGGGCGAGTATCCGCGCCTTCTGTCCTTCGGTCAGAAGCGGCGCCTTGGCGTTGCAGCGGCACTGGCACTTAATCCGCGCACGCTGATTCTGGACGAAATTACCAATGGCCAGGATGCGTTGGAAAAGGAAGCTATGATGAGCTACCTGCAGGCAATCAATGAAAAGCGCGGTATTACGATTGTACTGATTTCGCATGATATGGATATTGTACGCCGTTACGCTAAGCGTGCGATTGTATTGCATTACGGTAAGCTGGTTTACGACGGTACGCCGGCGAAGCTGTTTGACGGCAGTCAGCCTGTAGAGCGCTGGGGCCTGTGCCGTCCTACGGTAGCAGCCTTGGCTGCATCCCTGGGAATTGAGGCCGCAACTGCCGAAGAATTTTGCAAGCAAGTTATTTGTAAGGAGGGAAGCAGATGAAGCTGACAGCCTTTACACAGATTATAGTTACTCTGGCGGTTACTGCCTGGGTGTTCATCCTGCCGGTAGAAGCGGTAGCTACGATTCTTGTTCTGGAGCTGGCGCTGCTGCTATATATTAAGCATGACAGAATGACGATGGCTGCTATCGGCGGCCTGGCAGTTTTCACCGGTATGATGATTTTACTGCAGCTGCTTTTCGGCTCACCGCTCGAGGTATCGCTTATCGGCGGCCTGCGTATGCTTGTTATGACAATGGCGTTTTTGTGCCTGTTGGCAGCGAGCCGTATTCAGGATATTGCTAAGGCTTTGGTAGACCGTTTCCATATGCCCTGCGAATATGCCTTCATGCTGACTACGGCACTGCGCTTTGTACCTAACTTCCTGACCGACAGCGGTATTACGCTTGATGCACAAAGCTGTCGCGGCTATTCCAATCGTGGCAATATGTTCAAGCGCTTCTTCGCTTATCTGGTTGTTATCCGTCCGTTGGTTATGCGTGCGGTAGCCAAATCGGAAACACTGGCGCTTTCCATGGAGCTGAAGGGTTTTGGTGGCAATACCTACAAGAATATGCCGCCGGCACCGCTGCGCTTCGGCGATATTTTCGTACTGCTTTTGGTAGTAGTGCTGAGTACCTATCCGTTGTGGATTAAATATCTCTAAAAAAATAAAAGAACTGCGAAAGCTCTGTGCAGTGTGTTGCTGTACAAAGCTTTAGCAGTTCTTTTTTGTTGCGTAAGCAATCTTTATTCGCCTTTGGTCTGGAATTCGGCAATGGCAGGATTAATCAATGCCATATAATAACCGGCGACAACCTCGGGACCGGGATGCATTTTGTTTTTGAGCCACCAGCGTATCATGCCGACAAAGCTGCTGGTGAGGCTGTTGATTAAGAAGTCCTCCGGCACTCTTTGTGAGTATTCATCGTAGGAACCGCTCATCTTGATGCTGACGTTCTGCAGCATGTAATCACGGAAGAAGCCTAAGAACAGCGTACCGTCATCGTAATTGATGATGCCAAGGTAGTATTCGCGTTTGTCGCGCAGGTGGTAAAGAATGTGCGTAATACGTGTTTCTGTGTTTTGCGGCATATCGGAAAAATTATGTGTGGAGCAGGGAGGAACAACCGGACTGAAGATATGGTCGAAAAGCTCGAAGCAGATTTGGCGTGCCAAATCGTCTTTGGTTTCGAAGTGGCTGTAAAAGGTGCTGCGCCCGACATCGGCTGCATCGATAATATCCTTAACGCTGACTTTTTCATAGCTTGTTTTGGTAAGCAGTTTGACAAAGGCGTCGATAATTGCCTGCCTGGTTTTTTTTTGTCTTCTGTCCATGGTATGCAGTGCTCCTTTCCCGATAATGTACATTTTATGAAAAGTGTTCATTAAAGCACGAATCTCGATTTTTGTAGATAGATTTTTCACCAAAATTAGATTATCATATACATAGAGTTTAGTCAAGAACTTGACTTCGCTTCATGATATACTCATACTCATCAAAAAACGTAAAAGGCGTCCGGCGGCAAACGGACGCTTTTTGCGTTGTGCGCAAAAATACAAAGCCCCGTGACCTGTAAAAGGCTACGGGGTTTTGTATTTGATGAGTATTGAGTAGAAAAAAGGGTTGAGCTGTATACCTTGTGTTGCCGCACAAGCTACAGAGTATGTTGCAAAAAGCTCCCAGGGGATGAAGCTTTTTACGGTTATATTGAAGGGAAAGAGGATTAATTAATTTTTACTATTTTTGCCTTGCCTTAATCCTGAGGCGGTTGGGGAATTTCGCCGTTGTGATGTCTGTAACCGTGGAATTCTCCACGGTTATGCTTGTAGCCATGGAAATCGTCTTTATGGTGTCTTTGCGGCAGCGGTCTGTTGGCTCTTACTGCTTCGCGCTGCTCGGAGGTCATGCTTTGGAGGCGCTCGTGACGTGTTTTGCACTGTGCCATATCGTCCTTGATGAACTGCTGTACTTCTGCCTTTTGGGCGGGAGTGAGCTTAGCCATTGTTTCCTTGGCGTATTTTTCGTGAGCTTCTTTGCGCTCTTTGCGCATTTTTTCTACAGCCTTTTCACGCTGCTCGGGTGTCATGCTTTTCCATTCTTCACGCATTTTTTTGCGCTCGGCACGCTGTTCGGGTGTAAGCTTAGGACCTTGGCGATGCATTCTGTGAGCCGGCGGCGGGCAGGGACGGTCTGCGTCATTTTCGTGCAGAATAGCATTTACACGCTCGCTCATAGACGGCTGCGGCGGACAATCTGCAGAGGCAGCAAGAGCGCTGGTGCAGAAAGCCGTCAAAACTGTACCGGTAACGAGAATTTTTTTCATGTTCAACATTAGAATCACTCCTTATATTTTTATTGCTTAGTAATCTTATACAGCAGTTAAGGTATTGCTTTTGGTTGTTCCTTAACTTTGCTTATATTGTACAGGCATATTATGACTTTTTTATGTTTTTTGACTTAATTTAAGCTGAAAAATATCTTTTTTTGCGTCATACTTTTAACACACATAGACGTTAAAATATAATATAATGAAAGAAAGGTGACATAAGGAGGCTTTACGATGAAAAAGATACTTATCGCTGATGATAATAAACAGATTACGACAATTTTATCCGGCTATGCCAAAAAGGAAGGCTTTGAGCCGGTTATTGCGCTGGACGGAGCAGAGGCACTGGATAAATATCTGCAGTATGAAAATGAAATTGCTGTCGTACTGCTGGATGTGATGATGCCGGAAATCGATGGCTTTGAGGTTTGCCGCCGTCTGCGCAAGGAATCTATGGTGCCGATTATTATGATTACGGCGCGTGGTGAGGATTACGACAAGATTATGGGTTTGGATATCGGTGCGGATGATTATGTGATTAAGCCGTTCAGCGCACCGGAGGTGATGGCCCGCGTGCGTGCGGTACTGCGTCGCCTGGGAGCTCAGGAGCCGGCGAACTCTCAGACTCTTTCTTACGCAAATCTGTACATTAATCTGGAAAAGTATGCAGTGCAGATTAACGGTGAAGATGTACCGCTGACAAAAAAGGAAATCGAGCTTTTATGGACGCTGGCGAAAAATTCTACGAAGGTTTTCAGTCGTGATAATCTGCTGGACAGCATCTGGGGCTACGATTATTTTGGTGACAGCCGTACTGTCGATTCGCATATCAAGCGCTTGCGTGCTAAGCTGGATAAGTATGAGCATCCTTTGTGGGAAATCAAAACTATCTGGGGCGTAGGCTATCGTTTTGAGGGACACAAGGATGAATAATAAGATTGCTTTAAAGCTGACGCTGTATTTTTCGGCGGTACTGCTTGTATTTGCGCTGATTATCGGCGGTGTATTTTACCAGTTCTTCAAGCAGCAGACGGTTGAAATCAAGGAAAAGGAAATGCGTCTGCGCGCGGAAAAGATTGCGGAAGTGCTTGGTGATAATATGGCGCGGATGGAAAGCCGCCATGGTGACTGTATTGCCAACAGCAAATTTATCAGCTATCTGGATAATGTGACGCAGGAAATCGTCTGGGTGGTGGACAGCAATCGTCAGCTGAGCATCAATAAGGATAGGGTGCAGCGTCAGCGCAGAGAGGTGCAGAAGCATCATGAGCATAGCGGTTTTGGCCTTTTCAAACGTCAGATGCCGCCTATTCCCTGGAAGGAACCGCCTAAGACTCCTAAAGAGGCTTACGAAAGACTGCCGGTTCAGGTCAAGGAAAAGGTTGAGGATGGCTTTAACGGCAAAGAGTTTATTATCGAGGAATATAATCCTATGCTTGACGGCATAATGCTGACAGTAGGCAGACCGATTTATGACAGCCAAGGGCAGGTAAAGGCTGTGCTTTTGCTGCATTCTCCGGTAGCAGGACTGCAAGATGCTATCTGGTCCGGCCTGCGCATTCTGCTTATCAGCCTGCTGGTGGCAATGGCTTTGGGTATGCTGCTTTCGGTAGTGCTCAGCTGGCGTTTTACCGGCACGATTGAGAAGATGAAAAATATTGCCGAGCGCTTGGCGGAACGTGATTACACCGCCCGCACCAACATTAAGCAAAATGACGAAATCGGTGAGCTGGCGCGTACGTTGGATATTTTGGCGGAACGTCTGGAGCTGGCAGATGCCGAAAGCCAAAAGCTGGAAAAGCTGCGCCGTGAGTTTATTGCCAACATTTCGCATGAGCTGCGTACGCCGGTAACGGTTATCCGCGGCAGTCTGGAGGCCTTGCGTGATGGCGTAGTTACGGAAAAGGCGGATGTAGAGGAATTCCATGAGCAGATGTATAAGGAAAGCCTGTTTTTGCAGCGCCTGATAAATGATCTGCTGGATTTATCACGTTTGCAGAATACAGATTTTCCGATTGAAAAGGCACCTTTGAACTTTGTCGATGTTATGCATGATGCAGTGCGCAGCGGCAGGCAGCTCGGAGCTGATAAAAAGCTGCAGATTACAGGCAGCGCGGATAAGGATATTTACATGCTGAACGGTGATTACGGACGCCTGCGCCAGATGCTGATGATTTTTTTGCATAACAGCATCAAGTTTTCGCCCGAAGGCAGTGAAATTAAGCTGGAGCTGGCAGGCAACAGGCTGAAGCTGATTGATCATGGCTGCGGTATTAAGGAAGAGGACATTCCGCATGCCTTCGACCGTTTTTATAAGGCGCGCAATGAGCATAATAAGAGCGGCAGCGGTCTGGGATTGGCAATTGCCAAGCAGATTGCGCAGCGTCATGATATGCAGCTTCAGCTGCAGAGCAAGCTGGGCGAGGGTACGACAATTATTATTACTCTGCCGCCTGAGCTGAAGGAAAAGGAGTATGCAGATGAATAAGATGAATTACGGCTGTGAGGGATTATGCGTTGTTATCAGCGGCGGCACGTCAGGTATCGGCCTGGCGGCGGCACAGCGTTTTTTGGCAGACGGTGCGCGTGTATATATTTTGGGGCGCTCCAAGGAGCGCGGCGCGCAGGCATTGCGTTATCTTGAGGAGCAGACAGGAAAGCAGGCAGTGTATATTTCCTGCGACGTGACGAAGCAGGCTGAATGCAAGGCTGCAGTGGCAAAGATTGCCGAGCAGGAAGCTAAGCCTGACTGGCAATTGGATATTTTGGTCAACAGCGCCGGCTTTTATCGCGAGCAGCGACTGGAGCAGCTGACGGAAGCAGATTTTGATGCGATGATGAACGTCAATGTCAAAGGCATGATGTTTTTGACGCAGGCAGCGCTGCCTTATCTGCGCAGTAAAAGCAGCGTGGTGAATATTGCGTCGGATGCTGCCGTCAGCGGCAATTACGGCTGTGCGCTTTATTGTGCGACTAAAGGTGCGGTGGTGGCGTTTACCAGAGCGCTGGCGCTTGATCTGGCGCTCGGCATCGGGGGCCTGCCCAAGGGCCGTATCATCGAGATCTACGGGCCGGAATCCTCCGGTAAGACGACGCTGGCGCTGCATGTGCTCGCGCAGGCGCAGAAGGCGGGCGGCGAGGTCGCGTTCATCGACGCCGAGCACGCGCTCGACATCGGCTACGCCCGCGCCCTCGGCGTGAATGTGGAGGATATGCTCGTCTCCCAGCCGGATACCGGCGAGCAGGCGCTCGAGATCACCGAAGCGCTCGTGCGCTCCGGCGCGATCGACGTGATCGTGGTGGACTCCGTCGCCGCGCTCGTGCCGCGCGCGGAGATCGAGGGCGAGATGGGCGACAGCTTCGTCGGCCTCCACGCCCGCCTGATGAGCCAGGCCCTGCGCAAGCTGGCCGGCGCCATTTCCAAGGGCAACTGCGCGGTGATCTTCATCAACCAGCTGCGGGAAAAGATCGGCGTC
>OLGV01000539.1_pt1 | contig 15594 bp, 7 predicted proteins | sample 1605761 | NCBI WGS metagenome assembly OLGV01 (sample SAMN03283245) | human gut metagenome | biome: human-associated habitat; material: feces | host: Homo sapiens | place: Peru | collected 2012
GCAGCCACTCGGTGCCTCAATCGGCTATCGACCAAGTTGAGGTCATGCTGTCAGGTACCCCCGCTATGTACGGCGACGTCACCGGCGGTATCATCAACATGACAACAAAAGGCCCTTCAAGAACATTCGGCGCAGGCTTGGAACTCGAACAGTCGGTAGATAGCTATGGTCACACCAGAATCGGCCTTAACGCCCAGGGTCCTCTCATCAAAGGTAAGAAGTCGGAGACAGCCCTCCTGGGATTCTTCGTTTCAGGCGAGTTCACCTACAACAAAGACGGCGCGATTTCAGCAATCGGACATCACAAAGCCACCGACAGCTGGCTGGATTACATCAAGAATAATCCACTCCGCCTCTCTAATACAGGCGCCGGTGTCTATCCTAACGGTGAATTTACCAGAATGAGCTCGATGGAGTATGTGAAAAACTCTCAAAACACCTCGAACTGGACCATCAACACCAGAGGCAATGTGAGTATTCGTACCACCGAGACTATCAACCTTACATTCGGTGGCAGCTACATAAAACAGAAAGCTCATGGCTTCAGCCGTAACCAGGAATATTTCAACTTCGACAAGAACTATATTTCCGACTATCAAAACTGGAGTGTTTACGGACGTTTTACACAGAGATTCCCTACATCGCCTGAAAGCAATTCCCTTATAAAGAATTTCTACTACAGCTTGCAGGTTGACTACTCAAGAGTGAATCGCTCAAACTATGACCCTGACCATAAGAAAGATATATGGAAATACGGTCACCTCGGTAAATATTCCATCTATAAGACCCCTTCTTACACAATGGATACTGCCATTACAGTGAATGGTCATACTTATAAAAACGTTTGGCACACAGCATCATGGGACTATGATACATTAGTGGTGTTCAATCCATCGGACCACAATCCATTGCTTGCCAAATACACTTCTATGCTGTATGATTTGTATGACGACCCGACAGACCACTATACAAACTTCGACGATATCCAACTCAACCAAGGTCTGCTTAACTCGGGCTCGCCCTCATATTTCTATGGTCTCTACGCTGCTCCCGGTTCAATCCAAAGCAACTATACTTATATGGAAAGCGACCAGTTCTCGGTGAACCTCGCAACAGCTATGACAATGGGAAATCACGAAATAAAATTTGGTCTCCAGTATGAACAGCGTAACAGTAGGTCATGGGGTGTCGCCGGTACCAGATTGTGGTATCTCATGAGAAACCTTGCCAACTTCCATATCGACCAGTTGGATGTCAATAATCCTGAAATCATCAGTTACAACGGTTTCGTTGATACAATCAAATTCTACAGAATGTACAACGCCGCCGACCAGTATCAGTTCGACAAGAACCTCCGTGAGGCCCTCGGCCTCAGCACAACAGGTGTCGACTGGATTAATACCGACTCCTATGACTTCAACGACAACTCAATTGAATACTACGACAAGGACGGTGTCATGCATAAGGCTTATCTCCAAGATGGCTTCGACATCAGCATGTTCACTCCAGACGAGTTGACACAAGACGGTAACTCATACGTGTCATACTACGGCTATGACTACCTCGGCAATAAACTCAAGAGCCAGCCAAGCTTCAATGACTTCTTCACAGAGAAAGACGAAAACGGCAACTACACACGTCCGGTAGGCTCATTCAGACCTATCTATATGGCGGGTTATATCCAGGATAAGTTCGCTTTCAAAGACCTTATCTTCAATATAGGTGTCCGTGTTGACCGCTTCGACGCCAACCAGAAAGTGTTGAAAGACCCGTATATCCTCTATGATTACTATACAGTCGGCGATAGAATCAACAATGGTAGAATTGTTCTTCCTAACGGTTCTTCAGTTGATGTTCCAAGCAACATCGGTGGTGACTACGCAGTGTATGTTAATAATATTAATGATATTACTCAAATCATGGGTTATCGTAATGAAAACACCTGGTACAATGCGGAAGGCGCCGAAATCAGCGACCCTACCACATTGAACGCCGGTAATGGTGTCACAGCGTGGATTAAGGAGAAAGACCAGTCACACGTCGATGCCAAGTCGTTCAAAGACTATAACCCACAGTGGACAGTGATGCCTCGTATCTCGTTCTCATTCCCGATTTCAGACGACGCTTTGTTCTTCGCTCACTATGACGTTTTGACACAGCGTCCTTCGAACATCCACACCAATATCTATGACTACTATTACTTCGAGCAGAACAGCGAAACGCTCAACAACCCTTCTTTGAAGCCGTCACAGACAATCGACTATGAGCTCGGTTTCACCCAGAAGTTGACTAATTCGTCATCAATGACAATCACAGCTTACTACAAGGAGTTCCGTAACATGATTCAGATGTACAGATACACCGGTGCTTATCCTAAAGATTACACATCGTACAGCAACTTGGACTTCGGTACCGTGAAAGGTCTTACAGCATCATACGACTTGCGTAGAACAAAGAACGTCCGTTTGCGTGCATCTTACACCTTGCAGTACTCCAACGCTACCGGTGCATCGACAACTACGATGGAATCTTTGATCGCGGCTGGTGTTCCTAACTTGCGTTCAACATTCGCAATGCCTTGGGACCGCCGTCATCAATTCAACATTTCATTGGACTATCGCTTCGCAAGTGGCAAGAACTACAACGGTCCTGTTACAAAACGCGAAGAGTCGGGCAAGAAACCCATCCAATGGCTGGCCAATACCGGTCTCGCTGTCACGATGCAGGGCGGTTCTGGTGTTCCTTACACAGCGCAAAGCAATATCAACTCACCTATTACACAGGGAACTAACTTGCTGAAAGGTTCGTATTTCGGCTCACGCCTCCCATGGGCATTCCGTTTCGACCTCCGTCTTGACAAGGATATTGACCTTAAACTCGGCAAGACTGACGGTGACAAACGTCCGGCTTATCTGAACGTCTATCTCCAGGTGCTCAATGTGCTTAACGCAAAGAATATTGTTGGTGTATATTCATCAACCGGTAATCCTGATGACGACGGTTATCTCTCGGCTCCTGAATGGCAGCGTGAAATCGCTACCCAGACAAATGCCGATTCGTATGCTGAATTGTACAGATTGTATGTTGACAACATGTACAACTACTCATCACCTCGTCAGATTAGAATTGGTATGATCTTTAACTTCTAAACAGAAAAATAAATACTGAAATATGAAGACTATAATTCGTTTATTAACTGTTGCATTTCTTATTGCAAGTGTAACTGAAGTAAGAGCCGAGAAGGTCAAGATGAACGGCCCTCAAACTCGGAATCTGAAACAAACCACTGCCGGATGTACACCATCTTCAACGTATGCTTGGTTGAACATCAACAACGCGAGAGTTCGTGTCAACGCCGGTGGCGATATGTGGTGGGATCTTCCCGGTGGATCAGGTGCGAAGTACTACATTCCTGCCAACGGTTCCGCGACATCATTGTACGCAGGGTCGCTTTGGATTGCAGGTATGGACATCAACAACCAGTTGAAGTGCGCCGCCATCCGCTTCCGTCAGGTAGGTAACGATTTCTGGACAGGTCCTCTCACAGTCGATGGCACAGCTTCTATCGACGCGGCGACATGTATGGAGTATGATAAAATATACACCATTACACGCGCCGAAGTCGATGACTTCCTCCAAAACTGCGATGAAAACGGTATCCCCAAAGCAGGATACGAAATCCCGACAAACATTGCAAACTGGCCGGCTCACGGCGACCCGGCAAGAGGCATGAGCTACTATCTCGCTCCTTTCTATGATAACGATGGAGATGGCTCTTATGACCCGTCAAAAGGTGACTATCCATACTACGATATCACCAATGAACTCTGCCACACCAAGATTCCTACAATGGAAGAGACATACGCTGGTACAATTCACGGCTCAATCCTCTCCGACCAAGTTATCAAGGGTGACCAGACACTCTGGTGGGTGTTTAACGACAAAGGTAACTCGCACACAGAGACCGGCGGTTCAGCCATAGGTATGGAAATCAGAGCCCAAGCATTTGCCTTCTCGACAAATGATGAAATCAACAACATGACATTCTATAGTTATGAGATTATCAACCGCTCGACCTATACCTTGACTAACACATACTTCTCGCCTTGGACCGACGTTGACCTTGGTTTTGCCAAGGACGACTACGTCGGTTGCGACGTGTCACGCGGTCTTGGCTACGGTTACAACGGCGCCCCTGTTGACGGTAGCGGTCAGACAGAAGCTTACGGTGCCAATCCTCCGGCGGTCGGTGTTGACTTCTTCCAAGGTCCTTACCTCGACCCGGACGGACTCGATAACCCCAAGTACGACTCGTTAGGAAACCAACTCTGCGATGAGAGTATCAATGGTGTGAACTTCGGCAACGGCATCCCAGATGACGAACGTTTCGGTATGCGCCGTTTCGTGTATCACAACAACACACACAGCTCTGTTAACGGCGACCCTGATGTCGCTGCTGCATACTATCTCCTCTTGAGAGGTATCTGGAAAAACGGAGCTAAAATGCAGTATGGCGGCACAGCTGTTCCCGGAGCTCCCGGTACAGTGGGCCCTGCTTGCGACTTCATGTTCCCATACGACTCCGACCCTTGCAACTGGGGTACAGGAGGTTTGCAACCTAACGGCGGCTTCAACCAGAATGGATTCTACTGGAGCGAAGAGACAGGTGACAACGGTAACCCCAACCCGCCAGAGGACCGTCGTTTCATGCAGTCAGCCGGACCTTTCACACTGAAAGCAGGTGCTGTCAACTATATCACATTCGGCGTGCCGTGGGCTCGCGCCGTCGCAGGTAGTAGCGCTTGGGCCTCTGTCGAACTTCTCCGTAGAGTTGACGACAAGTGCCAGTCAATGTTCGACAACTGCTTCAAGGTTCTTGACGGACCTAACGCTCCTGACTTGACAATCCGCGAACTTGACAGACAACTCATTATCTATCTGTCAAATTCAGAAACATCAAACAACGCTAACGAAGACTATATGGAAATGGATCCCAATATCCCTGATGGAGATACAATCAACGGAAAATATGTCGAATTCGACAAGTATTTCCGCTTCGAGGGATACCAAGTCTATCAGCTCGCAAACCAAGAAGTCAGTGTTGACCAGCTTACAGACGTGTCAAAAGCCCGTCTCGTATTCCAATGCGATGTCAAGAACAACGTGAAGAGAATCACTAACTACATCTATGATGACTATATTTCAGAGAGTATTCCTACAATCATGGTTGAAGGTGCTGATAACGGTATTTCACACTCATTCGTTGTTACACAGGACGCATTCACAAAGAACAACGACCCTACATTGGTGAACCACCATACATATTACTTCATGGCAATAGCTTACGCATACAACAACTATAGAGAATACAAACCTGAAGAATCGCAAGGTGAGGGTCAAAAACTGCCTTATTTAGCAGGTCGTAAGAATATTAAGTTGTATTCGGCTGTTCCACATAAGATTGTGAATGGTACGGTTATCAATTCTTCGTATGGCGATCAGCCGGTTATCACCCGTTGGACAGGTATCGGTAACGGAGGCAACCAGCTTGAATTATCAGAGGCTGACATCAATGAATTGCTTTCACGTCCGATTGCAAGCGAAACAAACCGATTCGGAGATCCGGACTACCCAATTATCTATCACCCGACATACAAGAGAGGTTATGGACCGGTCAATGTCAAGATTATTGACCCGTTGAATGTCAAACCAACCGATTATGCTCTTTGGTTCCATGATTTCAAAACAATCACTGTTGAGCATGTTACAGGAAATATTGGTATTGCAGGCGACAACCAAGATATGAAAGTCTTCAAATGGTCATTGAAAGACCTCGAGACCGGAGAGGTGTTCGAGTCGGATACTACAACCGAGATTTCAAGCGAGAAACTCTTCCTTGACAGAGGTCTTTCCGTCAATATACAGCAGTGTTGGAATATCGGTACCTATAAAATTGGTAATACCGGCGGTAATCCGAGCGACGATAATTATCACGTGGTATATTCGACTCTGTCGCCGAATAATGGTGTGATTACATCATCAGTGACATACGCCGACAGTTCTAATCGTTGGCTCAGCGGTATCAAAGACAGCGATGCTATAGCATCTAATCCGTTGAACTGGATACGTGCCGGTAATTATGCCGACCAGGACGACAAGCAGAACAACGACTACAATGTGGAGTCGGGGCCATACGGCAAGACATCAAAACCTTGGGACCCTGACGGCAATTTCGAGAAGATTGCAGACGGCACATGGGCTCCATACGGACTCGCCAACTGGTCGGGTAATTCAGGTGCGAACAACCCTGGTCCTATGTATGAGTCAAACAGCCATCAGGACTCTATTTTCAAGAAGATCGGCTCTATCGACATCGTGCTCACGGCAGATAAGTCGAAATGGACTCGTTGCCCTGTGTTTGAGATGTGCATGAACGAAAGCATGTCTGAAAACAATGCCAAACCATTCGGTATCCGCAGAGCCCCGTCAGTCGATAAGGACGGTAATTCGGCAGCTGCAACGTATGCGGAAGCATTGGAAATGCCAGCGAGCGACAACGAGAACGATGCCAACTACATCAGTGCATACGGCATGGGCTGGTTCCCGGGCTATGCAATCGACATCGAGACAGGCGCACGTTTCAACGTCGCTTTCGGTGAAGACTCATTCTATCCGGATCTCAATGGACGTGATATGTTGCTTAACCCACCGGCGTTGAAACAAAGAACAGCGGACGGTCCGGCTGAATATCAGTTCGGTGACCCAGTTATCTTCGACCCGGTTGACAACACACCGGTATTCGGTGGTAAACACTACGTCTATGTCTTCCCGATGCACAAAGGTAAGAGCATGTCTGGAAATGACTTTGCCTGCCCCGCATACGATGGCGGTAAATACTTGATGGACAAGATGCATTTTATAGAGACAGTGTCTTCAAATTCTAAAGTTTACAAAACTGCGTTCTGGGGACAACCTATCTGGGTTGGTATGCCAATGGCAGTTGAAGGCAGACAGTGGCTGCCGGAAGGCAATCCGGTTAAGATTTCTGTCCGACTGATTAAACCTTATCAGTTAGGCTACGGCACCATACCGCTCCAAGTCGAGTCGGAGGAACTTGTCGATACCGTAAACTACGAGGGCTACATGCCATATTACAAATTCTCAACGAAAGGATATGGCCCGACATTGAAAGACGAAGTTAAAGGCAAGTCAGACCTTGACCTCATCCACGTCGTTCCAAATCCATACTATGCGTATTCCAACTATGAGTCCAACGCTCTTGTGCACAGAGTGAAGATTGCCAATCTTCCTGACCAATGTATTGTGACGATTTACTCCGTAAACGGCACCAAGATTCGTCAGTTCAAGAAAGATTCTCCTGTGACTTCAATAGACTGGGATTTGACCAACCATGCAAACACACCTATCGCGAGCGGTGTCTATATCATCCACGTGAAAGATAACGTAAACGGTGGTGAACATACTACCAAGTTCTATTGCACAATGCGTCAAGTTGACTTAAATACATTCTAATTATTTTGCGAACAAATTAAAAGTACACGATCATGAAAAAGTTATTTAGAACTATCGTAACATTAAGCTTGACAATCATCATTGGATTTACGAGCACGGAGGCATTCGCAGGTAATAAGGATAGAGCAGGTCAAGCAGGCGCAAACGAACTGTTGGTTAATCCATGGGCGGTGTCATCAGGATGGGGCAATGCCGGTATGGCAAGTGTCAAGGGTGTTGACGCTATTTGGAGTAACGTGGCAGGTATCTCTTTCACGAACACAATGGACATTAACTTCTCATATACAGACTGGCTTTCTGGTTCAGGAATAAACGTGGTGTCATTTGGTTTCTTGGCACGCGTTTCAGAATCAGTGGTCGCTGGCTTGTCGGTGATGTCAATGAATTTCGGCGAAATACAGAGAACAACGACAGAAAATCCAGATGCTGGAATTGGTACATATAAACCAAGTTTGATGAACATCAACATCGCCTTGGCGAAGTCGTTCTCAAATAGTATTCACGGTGGTTTTGTGTTGAAGATTATCAGTGAGTCCATCGCTGATATGAATGGTACGGGTGTCGCTTTGGATGCCGGTATTCAGTATGTGACAGGTGTTACCGAGAACATTCACTTCGGTATAGCTTTGAAAAACATCGGACCTACCATGAAATATACTGGCGACGGTCTTACAATGAAGATGTTTGTAGAGGGAATGACTTCATCGCTCACAATGGTGCATCGCGCCGACGAGTTCGAGTTGCCGACACAGCTGAATATCGCTGCGGCGTACGATTTCAACTTTGAAAACGCCAGCCGTTTGACGCTCGCTATCAATTTCAACTCAAACGCTTTCTCGAAAGACCAGTTCATCGTCGGTGCCGAAGGCGCGTTCCGTGACATTCTCATGCTCCGCGCCGGCTACACATTCGAGAGCGGCGCATCAAAGAGTATCAATGATGACGACTGCACAAACGTTAACAAAGGTTTGTCGCTCGGCGCCACAGTCCAAGCCCCTCTTAACGATAAGGGCTTGAAGGTCTGTCTTGATTACTCATACCGCGATACAGCACACTGGAAAGGTACACATTCTATCGGTGCAAGAATTTTATTCTAAAAACACTTGCATTTGAAAAAAAAGTTGTATCTTTGCATACAATTTTACGGAAAGAAAGGGCCCTTATTTCGGTAAGGGTCTCTTTTTTACAATTAAAAAATTAAAGTTATGGCAGAAGTAGAATACTTTACACAAGCTGGATTACAGAAACTGAAGGACGAATTGGAGAATCTTTGTGTCAACGAGCGTCCTAAGATTGCGGCGGCAATAGCGGAAGCACGCGACAAAGGCGACTTGTCCGAGAACGCTGAATACGACGCAGCCAAAGAAGCTCAACAACTTCTTGAGATGAAAATAGTAAATCTCCAGCTTACCATCGCTAACGCACGAATCATTGATGAATCGAAGATGGACACATCAAAGGTGTTGATTCTCTCGACAGTGAAGATTAAGAACTTGAAGACAAAACAGATGATGTCATATACCATCGTTCCTGAAAAAGAGGCTAACCTCAAGGCGGGGAAAATTTCTATAACATCGCCGATAGCCAAGGGTCTTCTCGGCAACGCCGTGGGTGAACAGGTGGAGATACAAGTTCCGGCAGGAAAACTTTTGTTTGAAATCGTGGAAATAACAAGAGAATAATCATGGCGTCAATATTTTCAAAAATAGTGGCAGGTGAGATTCCTTGCTATAAAATCGCTGAAAACGACAAGTTTTTCGCGTTCTTCGACATCAGTCCGCTCGTTCCGGGTCACACTCTGGTGATTCCGAAAAAAGAAGAAGATTATATCTTCGACATTTCCGATGCCGACCTTGCCGAGATGACGGTATTTGCGAAGAAAATCGCCGTGGCTATAAAGAAAGCCTTCCCATGCAAGAAAGTCGGAATGGCAGTGATAGGACTCGAAGTGCCTCATGCACACATCCATCTCGTGCCGATGCAGAAAGAGGGCGACCTTGACTTCCGACGCGAGAAGATGCATCCTACGGAAGAGCAGTTTAAAGAATGGCAAAAGAAAATCGTTGATAATTTGTAAAAGATGGAAGACACTTTTAAAATGGTTGCAAAGACAATGGCGGGAATAGAAAATATTCTTGCCGAGGAGCTTGCAGCCATGGGTGCGCAAAATGTGGAGGTCTTGAACCGTGCCGTAAGCTTTGAGGGCGACAAGGCGTTGATGTACAAGGCGAATTATTGTTGCCGCACGGCGTTGCGAATACTGAAACCGATAAATAGTTTCGTGGCTCGCAATGAGTTGATGCTGTATAATAATATCGTTAAAATAAAATGGCATGAGATTTTCAATATCAACGAGACGTTTGCTATTGACGCCGTGACGAGTGGCAATTATTTCACCCACTCTCACTATGTGGCTTTGAAGGTGAAAGATGCCATCGCCGACGAGTTCCGTGAGCATTTTGGAGCGCGTCCGTCGGTGGATGTCGATAATCCTGATTTGAGAATCAATGTGCATATAGAGAATGAGAGAGTCACGCTTTCATTCGACAGTTCCGGCGACTCATTGCACAAGCGCGGATATAGAAAGGCTGTTGACAAAGCCCCAATGAGCGAGGTTTTGGCGGCAGGTTTGATAAAACTGACCGGCTGGCAGTGCGACAGCAATTTCGTTGACTGCATGTGCGGGTCGGGCACCATTCCGATTGAAGCCGCAATGATGGCGATGGGCATTCCAGCGGGATTCTTCCGTAAAAAATGGGGTTTCATGACATGGCACGACTTCGACAAAGAACTGTGGAACAATGTTGTGCTGGACGCCGGCGCCGAGATGAAAGAGTTCGAGTACGAGATACTCGCATCTGACCACTCGGCAAAAGCCGTGGAGATAGCGAGGGCAAATATTGAAAACGCTCATCTTAATCATGATATAAAACTTAGTAAACAAGATATGTTCGAGATGGTGCCACCCGAAGGCGGCGGTATCATGATTATCAACCCGCCGTACGGCGAGCGTATGGAAGAGAGAGACCTTGTTGACTTTTATAAAGGCATAGGCGATGCTTTGAAGAAGAATTTCAAGGGTTTTGAAGCATGGATTATCAGCTCTAACAACGACGCGATAAAACTCATCGGACTGAAACCCTCGCAGAAAATCAATATTTATAACGGTCCGTTGGAATGCAAATTCGAGAAGTTCGAGATTTTCGAGGGTTCGTATAAAGACAAAAAAATCAGAGAAAACACACTGTAGCCGTCATTTCGACCGAAGTTGACAAGCGTAGTGGAGGCTTGAGCTTGCGAAAGCATTCACCTTTGGTGGACAAATCTCCCGTAACATGGAAACTCCTCTGTTCGCACGAGGTTTTTACATCTCGCTTCACTTCAGTCGAAATGACGTTTTTTCATTTTTTTTTCTTGCATTTGTAAAAACACATTGTTAATTTTGCAAATCATTTCAGAAGTTAATTTGCAAAATCGAACTGTATGTATAAAATAACCAAACATCCTATTCTTGACATCGCGGAATGCGAGTTGGTAGAGTTTCTTTATGATGGCAAAAAAGTGACGGGTAAGAAAGGCTACACTATTGCGGCGGCCTTGCATCAGGTCGGACTTTCTGTTCACAGCCATAGCTTGGACGGACGTAACCGAAGTCTAAACTGCGGTATTGGAAAATGCGGCGCTTGCGAGATGCTGGTCGATGGCAAGATTCGTCGTATCTGCATCACATTGGTTGACGGAGTGAAAGAGGTGACACCTATCAACAACGAGGCCAATGTGCTTCCGGAGGTCAAGAAGCAGCATCCACGCGAGGTGAAGGTTTATAAGACCCAGGTGGCAATCGTCGGCGCCGGTCCGGCGGGGCTCGCTTGTCGCGAGCAGCTTAACGCCTTTGGTATCAGCAACATCGTTGTTGACAACAACGCCAATATCGGTGGACAGTTCAACATGCAGACACATCAGTTTTTTTTCTTTGAGAAAGAGAAGAAATTCGGCGGCATGCGTGGTTTCGACATCGCAAAAACCTTGGCTGGCGACAATCACGAGGGCATTCTTTTGAACAATACCGTGTGGGATATCCTCGAAGGTGGTCGCGTGGCCATCAAGAATATCGTAAATGACGAAGTGGGCTACATTGATGCTCAATATCTTGTAGTTGCCACCGGTGCGGTACCATTCATGCCGACATTCGAGAACGACGATGTACCCGGTGTATATACCGCCGCGGTGTTTCAGAAGATGATGAACCAGGAGCATACCTTGTTAGGGAAGAAGGTTCTTACTGTTGGGGCTGGCAACATCGGTTATCTGACTTCATATCAGGGAATGCAGGCTGGTGCGACTATCAAGGCTATCATTGAGGCCCTGCCCCGCGAAGGTGGTTTCCCGGTGCAAGCGAACCGTGTGCGCCGCCTTGGTATCCCTATCATGACAGGCTATACTCTGGTACGCGCCATTCCTAATTCCGATTACACCGGAATCACCGGCGCTGTCATCGCTCAATGTGAGAACTTCAAGCCTGTGCCGGGCACCGAACAGGTTATCGACGACATCGACATCATCAATATATGTACCGGTTTGATTCCTGACAGTCAACTCCTCGTGAAAGGTCGCGAGGTGTTTGGATTGAACACATACGGCGCAGGCGACGCCATACGCATCGGCGAAGGTACCAGCGCAGTGCTCCGTGGCAAACAAGTCGCTTATGAAGTGGCCCAATCTATTGGCATCCGCTTCAATTATGACGATTATTTAGATGTTTCCAAACAATATATCGACTCGCAACAGCATCCGGAAAGATTGCTTGAGAAACCCAACCTGCCTACACCGGAACGTATGCGACTCAAGGCTTTCGTACAAGCCGACTGCCTCTATGGATTTGCCTGCAACCCCTGCTCGTTCAGCTGCCCGCAAGGAGCCATTACAAAACCTTCGACTAACAGCACGCCAACAATTGACTACAACAAGTGTATCGGCTGTATGCTGTGCGTCTCCAATTGTCCAGGTCTGGCAATATTTGGCTATGACGTTCAGAAGTCAACATGCTTCCTTCCTATCGAATACGATGTTCAAGAAGGTGCGGAAGTATATCTCGTTGACAACGACGGTCAGAAGATTGGCGAAGGTGTCATAGAGAAGATTCTCAAGAAGTCGAATAAAACTAATGTCGCCAGGGTGAAGGCACGCTCGTCACGTCCATCAGGAGAGGCGAGCAGAGTGTTCGAGTTGACAGATGTGAAAGGCTTTATCCTGAAAGACCGTTATAATGCCAACAAGGAACTTACCACTCCTCTCTCACAAAAGAATGTGGCTGAAGGCGAGACATACGTCTGCCATTGCGAAGACATAAAACTTGACAAGGTGCTTGATGTCATCGGCGACCGCAAGACTATTTCTGTCGATGAGTTGAAACATATCACTCGTCTGGGCATGGGTCCTTGTCGTGGCAAACGCTGCATTCCTCGCGCGCGTCAGATTCTCCGTTCATACGGTATTGAGCTGGTAGGCGACGCCACACCGCGCGCCCCTCTGTCCAACCAGGTCGGCCTTGGCGACCTTTATAACCCGCATACCAAAGAGGTGTTCGTGTTTCCGGAGATGAACGAGGTCAAGAAAGAGCAGGTCGAGGTGTTCATCGCCGGCGGCGGTATAGCCGGCAGCGCCTTGTTCCGTTACTTCGCGGAGGCCGGCAAGAAACCTGTCATGGTTAACCACAGCCACGGTGCCTCGTGGCGTTGTATCGGCGGCGGTCGTCCGGCGTTCTCAAACCCCGACATCGCCGACATCGCAGTGCACAACCACGAGATTTTCAAAAACATGCAGAAGGAACATAACATCAACTACCACCCGACGCATTATGTCAACTTGGTACATGATGAAGCCACCTACAAGTCTCTCGATGCCTCGCGCGCTTGGAGCGATGCGTATATGGTTGACCGCAAGGACTTCAAGAAAGAAATATCGCCGCTTTGGGACGATAAGAAGACCACCTACAGCCACGCTTTGATTACCCGTGACTGCTGGCAAGCCACACCAGGCCGTGTCATCGATTATATCCGGGCCATAGGTGTGCAGAATGGCGGTCGTTATTATGAAGACTGCGAGTTGCTTAACGTTCAGAAGGCCAACGGACATTATGTCGCATTGGTGCGCACCCACGAGGGCGCGTTTGTTGAGTACACCTGCGAGCATTTTGTCAACGCACTGGGCTGGGGCGCGGAAAAATTCAACGATATGCTTGGCCTTGACACGGGTCTGTATCCTGTCAAACACCAGGCTTTTATCACACGCCGTCTGCCTATGATGGGACCTGACGGAGGTCCGTTGGACATGATTATCGACCGTCGTCATTACAAAGGCTTCAGTGCTGTTTACGGACAGCAGTGGGCGCACACAGGACAAATCATCGGCTGCGCCAGCCCCGACACCGACGCTTACGAGGCGCGTCAAAATATCAAGTACAACAGCAAGGAGTTTTTGGAGATAGTGTCAGAAGTCTTTGCCGAATGGATTCCGAATCTTGGAGAGGTCAGCTTCCTGGCTTGCTGGGCGGGACGTTACACAGAGCCACGCTATATCGTTGACCCGGAGGCGGGACAGCTGACAGGCTTGCGCGGCCACGGCTTCATGCTCAGTCAATATCTCGCTAAACTTTATGTCGATAAATATCTCGGCAAACCGGTCCCAGGCTACATGGAAGACCTTAAAATTACAGGCAAGGGCTTGAGCGAAAATGCGTTTAAATAGAACTTGTAAATCTTAAAAAACACAAACCCGAGTGGCTATCTCTCGGGTTTTGTCTTATACAACAGCCTTTGAACCCAATCACACACGACTTTTGCTGAAAGCGAAATGAGAAATACTTCGAGGAAAAACAAAAGTGCGAAAAGCACGGTGATTATGGGGCTGTGAAAATTTTTCGACAGACACACGAACTGCCATCTGAACATGCCGTGAACAACAAAAATGAACATGGAAATGTTGCCGATATATATCATTATTCGGCGCATAGTGTTCGGTTTTGGATTCCAACTCGTCACTTTGATGAAAACATAGATGAAAATGTATGTCATGCTTAAGAATGTGAGAGGGAAGAAAGCCTCATGGAAATTCCCTGACACAAACACTGTCAATGCAAGCAGAAGAGCCCATGGATTTGTGTCGAGATGCTTTTTTTCAGCAAGATAGATGCCAAGGCAAAACTCGGGAAAGTGCGCGAGACATTGTCCCATTATGCTGACACCGCCTTCGAATTTTATGTTGAAATATACATAATATACAATGAAATACGATATTGTTGATATTATGACAAATGCCTTGAAACCATGCTTTTTAATAAGTTTGTACAGCAAAGGGAAGAAGATATACAATTGGATTATGAATCCGAAAAACCACCAAGGACCGCAAAGACTCATCGTTTCGCCGGGAATAAAGACATGAATGAATAACAATTTGTAAACCATGCTTAAGTACTCTTCTTTAGTTGGTATTTGATATGTCATGGTGATTTTGGACAAGATATAGACGACTAATCCAATGATAAGCAGCGGATAAATTTTCTTGAGTCGGTCAACCATGAAGCGACCCCAGGCTTTCTCTTTGCCCTGAAACGATTTTGCTAAACCGTAGCCGCTGATGAAAATGAAAATCTGGACTCCAAAATGACCGAGATAACTGAACAGAATGTTAATAAATTCCCATGGCGAATCGACAAAAGCCTGCAAAAAAATATAAATGTGCTCCGTCTTGAAGTAAAACTCGTTTTCAGTGCTGTCGATAGGTGGAACCCAATGGAAAAAATTATGGAACAATATCAACAAAATGGCGACTCCCTTGATAATTGCGACCTGCTCCTTTGTGAATGGCGCTATAGTTGTTTTAATACTCATTTCTTGTCAATTACAACCGCAAAAATAAGGAAAAAAATACTTATTATATCAAAAAAAAGAGTACTTTTGCAAAAAATATCATGAAAATCATTGTATTTAAAATATCTAAAATTTTGGTTTTTATCATGGTTCTGGCTGTGATGGCTGGTTGTTGTGATGTTAAGAAAAAAGG
>OLGV01000540.1_pt1 | contig 15594 bp, 14 predicted proteins | sample 1605761 | NCBI WGS metagenome assembly OLGV01 (sample SAMN03283245) | human gut metagenome | biome: human-associated habitat; material: feces | host: Homo sapiens | place: Peru | collected 2012
ATTTATGTAAATCAAATCGAGACTGTCAAGGAACAGATACGCCGTTTTGACGAAAACGGCTCACTGCCCGCACCGAAGCCTTACGTCCGGCGCTGTCGCTGTCATAGCAGAAGATTACTTCATCCGCCAGACGCTGCAGCAGCTTAGCCTGCTCCTGCGAAAAGGCCGTACCCATAGACGCTACCACATTATCAAAGCCGGCAGCATGCAGGCTGATGGCGTCCATGTATCCTTCAACAACTACAGCCTTACCGCTTTTGCGGATTGCCTTAAGCGCAATATCCAGACCGAACAGCAGGCGCCGCTTATTGAACCACTGTGTTTCCGCTGTGTTCAGATACTTAGGCGTACTGTTGTCCAGCACGCGCCCGCCAAAGCCGACTATACGGCCGCGAGCATCACGGATTGGAATAATCACTCTGTTGCGGAACTTGTCATAATAGCCGCCGCGTCCTTGTGCTGCCAAGCCGGCAGCCTCCAAAACCTGCGGCTGGCAGCCACGCTTGCCCAGTGAGGTGACAAGTGCCGTAAAGTTATTCAGCGCATAGCCTATGCCAAAGCTGTCAATAATCTCTCTGCTGATGCCACGCCCGGCAAGATATGCCAGCGCCGGTTCACCATGAGCAGTTTTTGTCAGACAGGCTTGAAAGAATTTTGACGCCAGCTCGTTAGCACTGTAAATGCTTTCTCTTTGTTTCTCGCGTGCAATTTCTGCGGCCGTTTTCTGCTTTTCCGGTATCGGAATACCGTATCTGCCAGCCAGCAGCTTTAATGCATCCATAAAGCTGCAGTTTTCGATTTTCATAATAAACTTAAAAATATCTCCGCCCTCATGGCAGCCAAAGCAATAAAACATGCTCTTGCCGGGGTTCACCGAAAAGGACGGTGTTTTCTCTCCGTGAAACGGGCAGCAGCCCCAATAGTTCTGGCCTTTCTTTTTCAACGGCACGTAACCGGAGATTATTTCTACCATATCGGCTGTGCTGCGCACCTGCTCTTTAAAGTTTTCAAAATCTCCGTTCATTACCCTCTCCGCCTCCAACTATATTTCACACATAATTTATATTCAATGTATAAAGGGAAAATCCTCTTTTTTTCTAAAAAAATCTTTTTTAACGCTTGCACCGACTCTCTAAAAATACTATAATAAAGAGTACACTAAAAATTTCTCCTGTTTTTCATGCTACAAGAGGTGATTTATTCATGAAGAAATTTCTTTTAATATTAACTATGCTTGTTATGATGCTGCCTTCGATGTGCTTTGCCGACCCGGTAATCACCAGCGACAGCCGCACATTTAATCCGCTCACCGGCGTATATGACCTGCAGGGACACGTTTTCGTACAGTTCCCCGCACATGATACTACCTTAACCATTACCGGCGATGCCACTAAGGTATATCTTTATGCTATGGAGGTTCACGGCCAGGGCAATATTCATCTGAGCTTCGGCGATATGAGCTTTGCCTGCGATAAGGTAGATGTATATCATTCCGACAGAACTGCCTATGTAAACGGCAATCTACAGTTTAATGACAACACCAATAAAATTACCGCAGACAGCGGCAGCTACTGCTGGAAGACTAAAATTGCAGCCTTCCATGGTAATGTAACGGTCAACGGTCAGCCGCATGACGGTGATATAGCCTATAACGTTATGGAAAAACAAATTACAGCACAATAAATTCTGTACAGACAAAAAATCAGCCCATGCTTTACGCTAAGTAAGGCATGGGTTTTTCTGTTGAAAAACAGGCTGCCGAAACATCCGACAGCCTGCGTAAACTTAAAAATATTCGTTATTATAGGTGCGGCATTTAGGGAAAAGCTCATCGAGCAGCTGCAGCTTCTGCACATCATTGCACTTGATGCGTCCTGCTTCCCAAAGCTCCGTAACGCTGAACGCACCGAAATAAAGCTGGGTAAAGGTGCCCATGTCCATGGTAACCTCCTCCTGCTCCAGCGTGCTGACTGCCTCCAGCTTGCCCGGTGATGTGCGCAGCTGCAGCAGATGATTATTGCGCTCAATCATCTTATCCGTAAGCAGCACGACAACACTGCCGCTACTCATGCTTGCTGCTACCGGCAGCTTGGCAAGCGCTGCCCGTGCATCGAGGCAGCGCGCCATCATAAACGGCTGCAGTCTGCCCGTAAGCGCCTGGTTCGCAAAGCCAAGATATGTTTTATCCCAAGGCTCCGCCAGCCAGCAAAGCTCCTGTGCTTCGCTTCTGTGTCCTGCGGCATATTGCAGCAGACGGTTCTTCGCTGCAGCATCCTGTGCCAGCAGCTCCTGCACGTTGAACGTGCCGTCGCTCAAAGCATAAAGCATATAACCAACTGCTTCTCCCGCACGATAGACAACAGCGCACAGCACATTTTCCTGCGTAACTACAGACAACAGCTTGCGCCATTGGAAAGCGGTGCGCTTAGGCACGCCATTCCACGCTGCAGTAATTCTTGCATAAAGCTCTGCCAAAGGATTGCCAGGCTGCGTTTCTGCCGCCGTCACAGATTGCAGCAAAGAAGCCAAGTCCAGACGTTCTACCGACAGGTCATCACCTATTGCAGGAAGCTGCAGCTGTGCCAGCGGCATTTTATACTCGTGACGATAATAGCAATAAGCAAATTCGTACGGCAGATAAATTCCGGCGTTGATTGGCATCAGCGTCACAAAGGGGAAGCCCTGTGAGCGCAGCACTTCAAAGGCAGTTTCCAAAAGCGGACGCAAAAGATGCTGCCCACGTGCTTCCGGAGCGGTGGCAATGCCCACAAGATACGGCAACAGCATCTCCTGCCCGCGCAAACGCAGCATATAAGGATTGACGTGCAGCATTGTGCGCAGTCTTTCGTCCTCGCCAACCTTGTCAAAGCCACCGATAACCATATTATCCTTGCCGCAGTACTGCTCAAAATAGTACTGAAAGAAAGGTTCTGTCTTTTTTTCAAAGCAGTAATCCCAAAGCTCTTCCGCCTGGTACATACGCTCCTTGCTAACGACACGGTAAATCATAAGCTACCTCACCCAATAATTACATTATATTTTTGCACCATAAATTCCGGATGCAGCGCCATTTTTGCCTCACGCAGACCGGGATGTCCCATATCCTCCTCACGGTTGAGATATTTTACATCCGTCCAGGCATGAGCGGCGAACTCCTTCGTAATCGCCGTATACAGGCCGCGTACATCATGACGCGCCTTTTCTACGTGCAGCACCGCCGTATCCTCGTTAATCTTTTTGCCAAAGCTGAAGGCCTGAATTTTACCGTCGAAACGGATGGCACCGCCGCGCAGCTCCAGCTGCTCAAAGCTCAGGAAGGCCTCCTGGATAGCATATTTTTCGCACAGCAGCGAAGGATCCTCCGCCATATGCTCGTCGCACCAGCGCTCGCCGAAATTCAGGCATTCCATCATGTTATCCATAGTAATCGGCTCATAAACGAAATCCGGATGCGCCTTTACAAAAGCATTGTAGTGATTCTTCTGCCCGTGCAGCTTGCGGCCGGAAAGCGTTGCCAGCTTTTCCTGCAGATATACATAATCCCAGTTGTCGCGGTCTTCTTCATATGTCAGACCAGGCAGCACGCGTTCAAAGCGCTCCTTGGTAAAATCATAGATACCATGCATTTCAAACGGTTTGCCCTGGTGCTCCTCCTTCAGCTCCTGCATCAGAAGCGGCAAATCCTCATCGCGTCCGCCAAATGGCTGAATATAAAAGTCAACGTCATTGCGTTTTACCTTCAGCAGCAGGAAATCATGTGCTACGCACCAGTAAATATGGTAGCAGTCACGCCAGACAAAAAGATTGGAAAAGGCACATTCGCTGCCATTTTGATGTGATTTTGATATATAGCTTTCAAACAAAGGCTTTTGCGCCAATGTTACAGGTTTAAATTCTAAAATACTGATAACCCCCTAAAAAACATTACTGCTTGTATATTATAGCATATGAAATATAGCTTGCGGCACTGTAATTGCATTTTTAACATTAACTTCACAAAATAGATAACTACTATCCATTGCCTATATTATAATATGCTGTTTCAGCTTTTCTGTAAAGTATGCACAAAAAAGTGCTTCAGTTACCAAAAGGTTACTGAGCTGTCTTAGGCGTAAGCAGAAAATAACCGCACAGCTTTTACACTGGCGGTTATCTTAGCTGTCGAACAATTCGACATGCATAAACTCGTTATATTATTACAAAGTCCTGCTTATTTAAACTGACGTAGGCGCTTTTTGATCTGCTCTGCCAGCAAAATACCGGCAACAGCCGTCAGCAGCTGCGGTACGCTCATCGCAAACATCACTGTTTTGCGCAGCGCAGGATTCGGCAGGGACAAAAAGCTGACTACCACCCAGGCTGCCAGCAGCATAACACAGGCCTTCGCCACAGGCGGCACACATAAAGCCAGCTTATGCCTGCCCTTAAACTGACGCACAAGCAGCACAAAGATAAAATTGCCCAGCCAGATTACAGGAATCAGAAAAGGCAGCAACACCTGCCCCTGCACGTAAGCAGTCAGCGGCAGCAAAAACGCCAGCAACAGTGCTGTCTTCAGGCCGCCCAGCTGCAACGTGAGCACCAGCATCATGTGCACCAGAGTACCGATGATAAACGTGGAAAGCATTTGCGGCATCGGCAGCACCAGACGCAGCGATTGCAACGCCAACGCCAAAGCCACCAATAACGCTCCACGCACCAGCTTGCTGTTATTCATGCTTAGCAGGGCATTCCTTAGCTACAAATGCCATGTATGCGTCCTGCAGCTTTTGTGTCAGCTCGCCAACCTTACCGTCAGCAACGAAGCTGCGGTCAATTTTGGTAACAGGCATAAATTCGCAACGCGGTCCGCAGAGGAAGGCTTCGTCTGCTTTGAGTGCGAAATCCTTGTCAAAGGCTCTTTCGATAATCTGCAGGTCCAGGTCTTTGGACAGGCGTTCCATCAGCAGACGACGGGTAATGTTTTTATGAATAAAGTTGTTTTCGGGATGAGTCCACAGAATGCCGTCCTTATAAATGAAGAAGCTGGCTTCCGTGCTTTCGGTAATTTTACCGTCGCGAACAAACAGGGAATCAAAAGCATTGCCGATAACAGCCTTCTGTTTAGCCATTACCTCCGGCAGACGGTTCAGAGTATTGATATCGCAGCGTGCCCAGCGCACATCCTCAACAGTGATAACATTTACGCCCTTAGCACGCTTTTGTGCCAGCGCCTCGCGGTCCACCGGCACAGCATACATAGTCAGATGCGGAATGCTCTGCTCCGGATAGGACAGAGCATAAGCACCGCTGCCACGGGTTACCTGAGTATAGATTTCGCAGTCCTTCAGACCGGTTGCGGCCAGCAGGCTTTCATGGAACTCTACCAGCTCTTCAATCATATAAACGCCGGGGATTTTTACGGCGATTACGGAATCGAATAAATTGTTCATATGCGGCAGCAAAGCAAAGCAACGGCCGTTATAAACCGGTACAATTTCAAAAACGCCATCGCCAAAGTTATGGCCGCGGTCGTTAACGTCAATAAACGCTTCAGCCTCCGGCATAATCTCGCCGTCTACCAAAACTAATTTTTCTTGTTGATTTTCGTTCATGTTTATTCCTCCAATTGCGCTTGTCACAATAAATTAACATAATAAAGCATTATTTATGCAATAATTCCAGTCAAAAATATTGTATAATATATATTGAGATTATTTGTTGTGCAGTCTGCAGAGCTCGTAAAAAGCTTATGACTACATTTCAATTATTATACACCATTTAAAGCCACTTTGGCAAAAAATATCGCAAAGGAGATTCCCATGACTCATCTGCCTACTATTATTAATGATTTAGCAATGATTTTGCTTGTAGCCGGCGTCACAACCATTCTTTTCAAAAAAATTAATCAGCCGCTGGTGCTTGGCTACATTGTTGCCGGCTTCATCACCGGTCCGCATTTCAACTTCTTCCCGACGATTACCGATAAGGCCAACGTCCACGCCTGGTCAGAAATCGGTGTTATCTTCCTGCTGTTCGCGCTGGGACTGGAGTTCAGCTTTTACAAGCTGAAAAGCGTAGGCAGTACAGCCTTCATCGCCACCGCGGTAGAAATAGGCGGCATGCTGGCCGTGGGCTACTTCGCCGGTACGCTGCTGGGTTGGAACCATATGGACAGCCTTTTCCTTGGCGGTATGCTTTCTATGTCCTCCACCACGATTATTATCAAAGCCTTCGACGATTTAAAGCTTAGGGCGCAGCGCTTTACGGAAATAGTTTTCGGCGTGCTGATTATTGAAGATATCGCCGGTATCGTGATGATGGTGCTGTTGGCAACCATGGCCGTAGCCAGCGCCGACGTTTCCACGATGGAGCTGCTGCTCAGCATCGGACGTCTGATTTTCTTCCTCGTTTTATGGTTTGTTCTTGGTATGTATCTTGTCCCAAGCTTCTTTAAATGGGCCAAGCAGCTGATGAACGAAGAAACTCTGGTAGTTGTTTCCATCGGCCTGTGCCTTGGCATGGTGGTGCTGGCAACTCAGCTTGGCTTCTCTTCCGCTTTGGGTGCCTTCATCATGGGCTCTTTGATTGCCGAAGCGCCTAACGCCGAAAAAATCGAGCACCTCGTTGCGCCTATCAAGGATTTGTTCGGCGCAGTCTTTTTCGTATCCGTCGGCATGATGGTAGATCCCGCTATCCTGCTGGAGCAGGCGCTGCCCATTTTCGTGCTGGTAGTAGCGACAATTATCGGCAAGCTGATTTTCTCCACCGGCGGTGTACTTGCCTCCGGCCAGAGCCTCAACACCTCTGTGCACTGCGGCTTCAGCCTGGCACAGATCGGTGAATTCTCCTTTATTATCGCTTCCCTCGGCATGAGCCTGGGCGTAATCAGCAGCTTTTTATATCCGATTATAGTAGCAGTATCCGTAATCACTACCTTTACCACTCCCTTCTGCATCATGGCAGCCGAACCCTTCTACCAGCTTTTGCTGAAGCTGCTGCCGCCGCAAGCTAAAAGCTGGCTTGACCGTTACACCGGCACCAATACTGACGATGACAAGGATCAGGACTGGAAGAACCTGCTGACCGGTTACACGATGCGTATGCTGATTTTTATCACCCTGCTGGCAGCTATTGCTTTGGGTGCAGAATATTACCTGCTGCCTTATTTGGGCAACACGCTGAAGCTGCCATACAGCAGACTGCTGACCGCTGCAGCCACCTTTATCATCATGTCACCGATTTTGCGTGCTGTGCTCGTTAACCGCGCCGGTAATGGTGATTTGTTCTCCAAGCTCTGGTTTAAGAAGCGTGCCAACCATCTGCCGCTGATGTTCCTGGTATTCGGCAAGCTGCTTGTAGCATCTGCTTCGCTGTACTTCATCTTCCACACTCTGTTGAATCTGCATGGCTTCCTGGCCTGCGTATCCATATTGCTGGCAGCGTACTTCATCTCCTCCTCCGACTGGCTGATGAGCGAGTACCTGCGCATTGAATCGCGCTTTTTGGTAAACCTTAACGAAAAGCACATGCGTAAGCATCGTGAAAGCGCTCCCGATGACAGCCGCACCTGGTTCGACGAGGACCTGCAGCTTGTTTATTACGATTTGCAAAATGACTCCTCTATAATCGGCAAAACTTTGCGCAGTCTCGGCTTCCGCGAAAGCTATGGCTGTAACGTTCTGCAGCTTTTGGGCAGCAACCGCACCGTTGATATGCCTGGTGGCGAGCAGATAGTTGAGCAGGGCGACAAGCTGCTGCTTATCGGCACCAGTAGTCAGCTGCAGGTTTTTGACGCTGCTGCAAGACAGCGCAGCTTAGGCTTGGAGCGCTGCGACCTGCCGCAAAGCCTGCGTGAATTTATGCTGGATAATCACCAGAACAAACCGGAACAGCAATTCCTTTCCCTGGCAATTACGATTGATAAGCATTCTCCTATTTTGGGAACCTCACTGAAGGCTGCCGATTTGCGCAACAAGTGGAGCTGCCTCGTCATCGGTCTGGAGCGAGGTGCCTTTACGATTACCAACCCCCACGTTTCACTTGTTTTTGAAGAAAACGACCTGCTGTGGGTATTGGGCAAGCAAAAAATGATGAATACGTTAATCAGAGAAGAGATTTTGTAATGACTGCTTTCTAACGCTTCTTCCGCTACGTTACCTTGTGAGAGTTATCAGTGCGTTAACCACAACGTCCCTATTCAGCCGCTGCTTTTCGCAGCGGCTTTTTTCATGCGATTATGCCTCGCATCTGCAAGGCCTTCACTGCGTCCTCCATCGTCTGCATGCCATAACGCGCGCCGGTCTGCAGATAAGACTGCAGCTGATGCGTACGCCCCTCACGAATAAGATTGCGCATAGCAGGCGTTGCCACCAGCACCTCAAAGGCTGCCGCTCTGCCTGCTCTGTCGCAGCGTGGCAAAAGCCTTTGGCAGCAAATCCCGAGCAAGCAATCAGCCAGCTGCGTACACACATGCTGCCTATCAGGCAGCACATCAAGAATTCGGTTTACTGTGCCTGCAGCGTCCTGCGTGTGCAGCGTTGCCAAAACAAGATGGCCTGTTTCCGCCGCCGTCAGCGCAATACCAATTGTTTCCACATCTCGCAGCTCGCCTACCATAATAACATCCGGATCCTGCCTGAGCGCACTGCGCAGACCGCTGGCAAAGCTTTTGGTATCACGCCCCACCTCCCGCTGGTTAATCAGCGCCAGGCCAGGAGGATAAACGTACTCTATCGGGTCCTCCAGCGTCATGATATGCACAGCACGCGTTTGATTCAGCTGCTGCACCAGCGCCGCCAGCGTTGTGCTTTTGCCACTGCCTGTAGCACCGGTAACAAGCAGCAGTCCCTGCCTGCTGCCCGCAAGCTGGCTGACAATCTCCGGCAGGCCCAGGCTGCGGCAGTCGGGAATTTCGTGCGGCAGCAGGCGAATTGCCGCTGCATAGCCATTGCCAAGACGATAAATATTGAGCCGGCAGCGCTCCTGCAGGCTGTCATTAAAAGCAGTATCAATCTCACCTGTCTGCAGCAGCTGCTGTTGTTCCTGCTCCGGCAGCAAGGCAAGCAACGCTTTCTCCAGCTTTTCCCGGGAAATAACTGCGCTTGTTAAAGGCTGCAGGCTGCCATCTATGCGCACCATCGGCACACTCGCAGGTGTAATATGCAGGTCGCTGGCTCCCAGGCTACGCGCTTTCAATACAAGCTCATCAAGCATAATCCGTCTCTCCTGTAATGCCAACGCGCCACAATTCTTCAACTGTTGTTGCCCCCTGCAGCACCTTCGCTACTCCGTCGGCGTACAGGCTGCGCCAGCCCTGCTTGCGTGCCTCCTGCAAAAGCTCTGCTTCATCAGCGCCGTTTACCAACAGCTGCTGCATTCGTTTATCAAACACAACCAGCTCATGCAAGGCCAAACGTCCTCGGTAACCTGTGCCGTGACAATGCTCACAGCCGTGAGCCTGTACCACCTGCAGCTTTTCATCTGCCCTGCGCCCCAGGTACTGCAGCTCAGCTGCAGTTGCAAGGCGCCGCTCGCCGCAATGGCGGCAAGGGCGGCGCAGCAAACGCTGTGCCAGCACGCCACGTAATGCAGCAGCCAGCAGATAATCGGCAATCCCCATGTCCAGCAGACGATAAACCGCCCCGATAGCATCATTCGTATGCAGCGTACTCAGCACTAAATGTCCGGTCAGCGCCGCATGTACCGCCATCGCCGCTGTTTCCTCATCCCTGATCTCACCCAGCATAATCACGTCCGGGTCCTGACGCACAACCGAGCGCAAGCCTGCGGCAAAGGTCAGCCCGCTCCTGCGGTTGACCGCCACCTGATTAATCCCCGCCAGCTTGTATTCCACCGGATCCTCCAACGTAATAATATTATTGGCCGCTGCATCAAGCTCCTGCAGCGTCGCATAAAGCGTCGTCGTTTTGCCGCTGCCCGTAGGCCCGGTCAAAAGCACCAAACCATTTGGCTGATGAAAAAGCTGGCGGTAGCGCTGCAAATTGCTATCGCTGAACTGCAGCTGCTCCAGTGATAGCAGATTATCTTGTCGCTGCAAAAAGCGTATGGCCAGCTTTTCGCCATTGACAGTCGGCAGGCTGGACAGACGCAAATCAACCTCAGTGTCGACATATTTAAGCAGCATGCGTCCGTCCTGCGGCACTCTTTTTTCAGCAATATCCATGCCGCTCCACACCTTTAGCTGCGTCAGCAACGTGCTTTGCTGGGCGCGCGGCAGCACGCAAAGCTGCTGCAGCAGGCCATCTACACGAATGCGCACGCGCACTCCCTGTTCATCAGGCTCGATATGCATATCACTCGCCCCCTGCGCCAAGGCCAGGTGCAGTAAATCCTCTGCCAATTTATTATTACGTAAGCCTTCCATTGCATCACCTCATTTTTCTTATGCTGAATTTTATTGTAGCACAAAAAAAGCGAAATGCAATACGATAATTTTAAATTTTCTCTATTTTCACAATTTTCTCTTGAAATTATTTCCTGCCTGCGTTACAATGAAACATGAATTTTACTAAACGCAATCTTTATCTTTTTCTTAACAGATAACACCGAAAGGAGCTCATTATGCTAAAACGCTTTTTCCCGTTAATACTCAGCAGTCTGCTGCTCACTTTAACTATTCCCTGCAACGCCCAAAGCACTCTCATCAATCCCTTTGTGCCCTCTCCCGCCGCCACAATAAGCAAAACACCTGCTGCAAACGTTCCCGCAGCACCACCGCCAGTCTGCGAACGACTGGCCTGCTATCCCCTGAGCTATGCCAGAGCCAAGGACGTGCAGGAAGCGTTGACGCCACACTTCGGCACCAAGCTAGGGCTGGATACTATCACCAACAGCCTCATCCTTTTGGGAGATGAGCAAAGCCACACACGCTTAAGGCAGCTGCTGCCCAAGCTGGATATAGCAACAAGACAGGTAACGCTGGAAGCCAAAATCATTGCCGTCAGCCGTGAGGACAGTAAAAACATTGGCGTGCGCTGGGACTGGGATACTATTCCCCAGAGCGCGCAGGAAACGAACAATGGTGACAGCGACAGCAGCAATTATGACGGCAGCTTCAAATTTTGGCGTGGCTTTGCCTTCCGCTTCAACGCTACGCTCAATGCCCTCATCAATAGCGGTAAGGCGCGCATTTTGGCAACGCCGCGCATCATTACTATCCCCGGCAAGGAGGCCAGTATTTTTATCGGTGACCATATCCCTGTGCAGACAGAAAAGCACGACAGCAGCGGCAGCTACACGGCAACAGAATATCTGGACGCCGGCATCAAGCTGCAATACGTGCCTATCATCAGCGAAGACGGCAAAATGGTGACTGCCAGCGTCCACACTGAGGTGAGCACGCCGGTGCTTATCAGCGAGCTGAAAAATTACCGCATCACCAGTCGTACTGCCGACACCAACGTGCGCATGTACAGCGGCGAAACGTTGGTTATCGGCGGATTGATAAGCGAGGAGCAGCAGCGTACTATGCAGAAGGTGCCCTTTTTGAGCAAGATTCCTCTGTTGGGCGAGCTGTTTAAAAACCGTTCGCGTTCACACAGCAAGACGGAGGTTTTGCTGCTTTTAACGCCGCACATTACGGAAGCAGGTGCTTCACCGGCGATTTATAACGAGGGGCTGATGAAGGAGGAAGGGAAGCTAACTGATTAACATGGTTAATTTTTTCTGCACACTTTCGTATTAAAGCACTTAATACAACTTCAAACTTCTTTATAGCTAAAAAAGCTGGGACAAAACCCAGCACAAAAAAGAAAACCAGTGGAAGTTTACCGTCAGGTAAATATCCGCTGGTTTTTTAGTGCAAAAGCCAAAAAACTTAAACTCTAGCGATTCTTTAATTTGTCGAAGTTGGTTTTGTCCCAGCTTCTTTTTTTCATACATGGTTGATTTGACGCTTACAGACGTTCAAGCTAGCGTCTGCCTTTTTTACATATTACGATATACGCCAAAGATGAGCAATGCAGCAGCATAGCAGGGATAAACGAACTTATCCAGATAGCGCGTCCTTGCACTGCCATAATAAGCTCTTGCCACAATACTCACCGCCAAAAACGGCAGCGTATAAAGCAAAAATATATTAGCACTGCGAGCAGCAGCAAAATCGCCCTGCGCTAGAGCCAGCAACAGCGTCGTAATGCCGCAGCCAGGACATAGATAACCTGTAAGATAACGAAACGGACAAGGTAGGGAGAAATCAGTATAACGCACAATGACGTAATAGAGTACGCCACAGCCTAACCAAAATATGCTGTTTTTATTTTGCTTATAGAAGGTTTTCATGGTTAGCAAAAAGAGGCAGAGCCGCAATCGACTCTGCCATTTTCTCATATATAAAGCTTAGTAAACACCATCAAGCTTGTCATTAATCGTATCCTGAATAAGCGCCAAGGGGATAATTCCTAAGCCTATAAAGCCTAAAATCAGATACAAAATTCCCGTGTCGCCAGTTTTACCCTTGACCTCATCAACATTCTGTCCCATTTTATAAAGCCAATAGATACCATAAATGCCACAGGTAATAATGGTATAAATAAGTGCCATCACACCAGATGTAGCATTAGTTTTGCCAAGAAGCTTATTCATTTCATCTGTCAGCTTGACTTCCCAATATAACGTATATATTGCGCATGTCACAATAGAAAGAATAATAGCCAGAGGAATACTTCTCTTGCTTATTCCCGGAAAGCTGTTACCAGTAATATTACTTCTCACTACAACCTCCTGCTCCATCCTCTCGCCGCAGCTCGTGCAAAACTTAGCATCATCATTTAACTCAGTACCGCATTTCTTACAAAATTTACTCATCATAACGCCTCCCATGAGTTTACTTCGTTTACTAAATTAAGTATAACAGCATTTGGCAGTAATTACTAGAGTTTGCCAAGAAATTTTTACAACTTAATACTTTATTGTAGTATATTATGCAGCAGTAAAATGAAATCTACATGAAGCATAGGTTAATGGGAAGTAAAAAATTATTTTCTCTCTCTCAGCAAGCTAACGAATAGCTTACATTCCTGCCTTCGCCATATTTTTTTAACATCCCCAGCTGCAGCATCTTTTTGAGCACAAGAACTGCTGTGGATGTCGATACATGCAAAGCCTTCTCTATCATACTCCGCGTAACCAGAGAATTTTTGCGAGCTAATTCAAGTACAATTTGATACCGCTCTTCTTTTTTGGACGCAGTCTTACTTTCATCTGCCAAAGAATAATTCTTCACCCGTTTAGCAGCAAAATTAATATTAGGAAGTACAAGCTTAAAAGCATTATCTGTTGCCAAAAGCTGCGGCTTCACTGCACAATCCGCATAGCACTCATCGATCTTTAAAAGCCCCGTTCCATAGGCTTCAATTAAATGCAAACGATAAAAAACATTCGCCAGATTTTTATTTCTCAGCATAGATACACCAAGCTTAATATCTGCCAAAGACAAGCCCTTGACCAACCCGCCTATCGTCACAAATTCTATCCTGTCATCAAAAATACTAATCAGCGTCGGTCCACCAATGCCATATTCCCGATGGATTACAGCATTCAATAAAGCCTCACGCACAGCCTCAGGTGGATAGTCCCGTGTGTCTACTCGTTCCAAGCCAGGAAATTCTGAACGTGTATAATTAAATTGATTAATATAAGCATAAGCATCTTCAAGCTGCTTGAACAACGAACCACTCAATTCTTTACGGTCGTGAAAAACAGTCTTTTTGCTACCCTCAAAAACTGCCAGCTTAATAATAGAAATGCATTGGTCAGAAAGCAGCATACCAAGATTGGAATAGGTTCCATCGGCACTAATTAGCTGCAAGGTGCGCTTCTGCACATCGCCAAACTGCAAGTGTTTTTTAGCAAAGTATGCCTCTGCTTCTTTAAACGTCAGATTTTGGTTTAAAGAACGTGCTTTTTCATAAACGTCGCCACTCGATTCCTTAATCATTTGAAGAATGGCAGTCTCTGATGCAGGAACAGATGATGCCCCCTGTCTTACATACACTCCCGCTGGCCTAATTCCCTTATTAGCTAAATAATATGGTCTGGCAACTCCTCGCTGAATTATGAGCACAACAACATGCTTATTCTCCATAAGCTCAGTACTGCAATCAACTGCTACTGTAATATCAGGTCGAATAGTATCACGAATCATGTTCATTACCTGCAGCATCACAGCATCTGGATTTTCTACTCCTTCCACGCTGCCATCATCATTAATTCCAATATATAATGTTCCTCCCTCAGTATTAGCAAACGCCAACACTGCGTATTTAATATCATCAGTATATTGACGCTTGAATTCTATATTCTTACCCTCTAACATAAGCTACCTCCTTGCTAATTACTTTTCTAATTATAATTATAAGAAGTTGTTAGATAAATAGCAAGAAAAATCGCTATGCCTACTAATTCCCTTAATTTGAAGAATCAACATGTAAAACTTCATTACGCATCATCACTTCAAAAAAATATATTAGACCAGCGCTACAAGGTACATACATACCAATCACAAAATCTTTGACATAATTAAAATCAAATATTTGCAGCCAATAAGCAATGAGACCAACATCATTGATGCAGCTCAAAAACACCGTGCTTGTAGCAAGAATTAGATAATCAAGAAGTCTTGTCTCAGCGCCACGATATCTATAACGTAAATATCCTAACACAAGCATAACGACCACAAAAATAGCAGTTATACGTACTGCGAATTCCTCTCTAATAAAAAACACATCTTCTCCTAATAGTCTTCCAAAATAACCACTAGTAAAAAGAATTAAAGATGTTGCGAAAGCCAGACCTTTTTCTTTTATTGTTAGCCAAACTGCTAATCCAGCAATCCACAACAAATATATATGCATAAAGTTATATTTAACTGCTATCAACAAAGAAAATCCTTCTATAGCATATGAATATACTACTTTTAAAAAATAGCTAAAACTACAGCATAAAGCCATAACGCTTATCATAAATTTAAGCATATCACAAAACAGCTTTTTAATTGTTATATTATCATTCATCACTTGTATCCCCTTCCATGTTAATCTCTAACCCCATACCTAAATCAGCAACAGGAACGTCATCCTCCTCTTCTTGTCCACTATCATAGTCTTCGCTGATTCGCTCCATTTCATCTAACCGATCATACATCCTGATGCGTTCTTCCCTCTTGTCTTTTTTACGTTCGACAACAACATCATTATTTTTAAATTTTATCTTTATCGTTTCATAACAAGGGTAATCACTATAAGTATAGCCTTGTTTAAAAATAAGCTTTTTACCTTTTTTCTTGAGCAGAAGGTAATCAGCAGTTGTACTCAACATCGCTAAGCACTTCTTACCCGGTAGCACAGAAACAGCTATTTGGTCTTTCGTATGTTGATAGAATACATCAACGCTATCAGGATAAATTAATACAACAGCTTCAGTAATACAATCTAGTTCCAATGAGCAATTGCATTTATTCTTCAGGTTAATTTTTTCATGTTCCATTATGTTCGAGCCTCCATCTTTAACTATTAATTTATTTTAACTTGTTATTTGCTTTATTTTCTCTATTTTTTCGATGTTTATTTTTTATATTTTCAATACAATCATTGA
>OLGV01000544.1_pt1 | contig 15487 bp, 18 predicted proteins | sample 1605761 | NCBI WGS metagenome assembly OLGV01 (sample SAMN03283245) | human gut metagenome | biome: human-associated habitat; material: feces | host: Homo sapiens | place: Peru | collected 2012
GCCGATGAGATCGCCGCGGAGATGGATATGCCGGTGGAAAAGGTGCGCGACATCCTCAAGATAGCGCAGGAGCCGGTGAGCCTTGAGACCCCCATCGGCGAGGAGGAGGACTCACATCTGGGCGACTTTATCCCCGACGAGGACGCGTCCGAGCCGTCGGAGGCCGCGAGCTTTTCTCTGCTGCGCGAGCAGCTCGAGGAGGTGCTGGACACCCTCGCGCCCCGCGAGAAGAAGGTGCTGGAGCTGCGCTTCGGTATTGTCGACGGCCGCACCCGCACGCTCGAGGAGGTCGGCAAGGAGTTCAATGTCACCCGCGAGCGTATCCGTCAGATCGAGGCAAAGGCGCTGCGCAAGCTCCGCCACCCCAGCCGCTCCAAGAAGCTCCGTGATTTTCTGAACTGAACCGAACGTATTTAAGGCCGGGGCGCTTTGCGCCCCGGCCTGTTCCGCACTGCCCCTCGCGGCCGCGCCGCCGTGAAAAAAGCGCTCATCCCTGAGGATGAGCGCTTTTTATGCTGTAAAATCAAACAATAGTATCAGAGGAGCTTTTCCAGGTACTCGACAATGCGGCGGACGGTATACAGCTCGGCCGCGTCGGCGTCGGAAATGGAGATACCGTAGCGTTCCTCAAGGGACATGATGAGTTCTACCACGTCCAGAGAGTCCGCGCCGATATCGTCGATGAGATTGGTGTCCAAAGTCACGGTCTCGGGGTCTATTTCAAACTGCTTTGCGAGAATGCTTCTAACCTGTTCGAACATTTCGTATTCCTCCGTTTGATTATGATATCAGGCCCACTCACGGCTCTGGGGCTTGTTGGGCTGCTCAGGCTTAACGTAGGAGACGACCACGCGGCGGTTGGGCTCGACGCCGGTAGAGCTGGTGGTGACGCCCTCGTAATTCTGAAGAGCGGTGTGGATGACATGGCGCTCGTAGGAATTCATGGGCTCGAGAGCCATGCTGCGCTTGTACTTGATGGCCTTTTCCGCCATCTTCTCGGCAAGCTTGGTGAGGGATTCCTCGCGCTTGGCGCGGTAGGCCTCGGCATCCACGGAGATGTGCATGCGCTTGTCGCTGCCGCGGTTGACGACGTAGTTGGTGAGGTGCTGTATCGCGTCGAGAGTCTCGCCGCGGCGGCCGATGATGGCGCCCATGCTGTCGCCCGTGAGGTTCACGTTGATGCCGCCGTTGTCGCGCGGGCCGATCTCGATGTCGGCCTGAACGTTCATGCGCTCGAGCAGGCCGGAGAGGAAGCTGCGTATCTGCGCGTACTCCTCGCACTCGTCAACGGGGGCGGCGGGAGCCTTCTGCGCCTTGGGAGCCTTGGGGGCTTTGGGCGCGGCCTTGGGGGCCTCGGGAGCCTTGACGGGCTTCTCAACGGCCTCGTCCGGGCATTCCCAGCTCACGCGGACGACCGCCGGGGAGGCGCCTATGCCGAGAAAACCGGACTTGGCGCGCTCGAGTATCTCGACGGATACGTCGTCGCGGTCCATGCCCAGCTCCTCAAGGGCGGCGCGGATCGCATCGTCCTCGGTACGGCCGGACTTTTCCAAATATTTGATCATAAAGTTTTCTCCTGTTTATTCTTCTGCGTCCTGAGCGGACTCGACAGTCTCTGCCTCTGCGGCGCCGGCGGTCTCTTCTGCCTCGGCGGCTTCGACGGCCTCAGACGTCTCAACGGTCTCGACGGCTTCCGCGGTCTCAACGGCAGTGACGGCGGCTTCTTCGACGCTCTCGTCGATAGGCTCCATGCCGTCGGAGGCTTCCGCGGCCTCGGCGGTCTTGGGGCTGGTGAAGCGGTCGGCCACATAGGCGCGGCCCCTTGCGTAGCGGCGGTTGCCCACCTGAGATTCGGGGATCTCGTTTTCCTTTATGCCGAGACGCTCGCGGCGCGCGGCGCGGTCGGCCTTCTCAAGGGCAGCCTTGCGCTCGTCGCTCTTCTGCTTCTCATTGGCTTGGAGCTTCTTCTTGCTGGTGTTGGCGTTCTTCTCGGTCTTGCCTTCGGCGCGCAGGCGCTCGGTCTCGAGACGCTTCTCCTCCAGCTCCTTCTCGCGGGCGTCGCGGGCGGCCTTGCGCACCGCGTCCTCGGCGTCGAGCTTTTTCTTATACACGACGGTGAGGATATAATCGCGCGCCATGCCGAAAACGCTGTTCGCGATCCAGTAAATACCCATTGCGGCGGGCATGACGAAGCAGATCCATATGGACGTGAGGGGCATGACCAGATTCATGGACTTGGTTGTGGCCTGAGCCTGCGCGTCCTGAGTCTGGGGATTGGTGAGGGTGCTGATCTTCATGGAGAGCCATGAGAGGAAGGCGGAGATGAACGGGATGAGGAACAGGCCCAAAGCGGGCAGCCAGACGGTGACGTCGGACCAGTCGGTCTTGGCGAAGAAGTTCCATTCCGGCTTCATGCCCAAATCAAGGCCCAGGAAGTGGAAGTCGATGTTCATAAGCCCGTCGAGCTTGCCGGCGAGAGCCTCCTGCACGGTGTCCCAGTTGAGGTGGGCCAGACGGGTCAGGGTGATCTCGTAATAGGCGTCGTTGGCGGGGGCGTTGTAAAGTCCGTTGGCCGTGAAGAAATCCTTCAGGCAGGTGACGACCTCCTCGCCCGCGAACATCATGCGTGTGATGGGCTGGCGGATAACACTATAGAGCGCGATGAGGATGGGGAAGGGGATAAGGGACCACAGGCAGCCGGACATGGGGTTGATGCCTTCCTCGCGGTAGAGCTTCTGCATCTCCGCGTTGAGCTTCTGCTGGTTGCCCTCATGCCGCTTCTGCAGCTCCGTGATACGGGGCTGGAGACGGGAGGTGCGCATCATGCTCTTCTTGCTCTTGGCCATGAAGGGGGAGAGAATGAGGTTGACCACCAGGGCGAAGAGGATGATGGATACGCCATAGTTGCCGGTGAGGTTGTAGAACTTCACCATCAGCCAGGCAAAGGGTTTAGTAATCGTTGCCCACATAAGTGACTCCTAAAATTCTTTCGTAATGTATGCCGTGTCACGGCACGGGGTCATAGATGTCATAGTCCCTCCCGTGGAAGGGATGACAGCGAAGGATACGCCTGAGGGCCAGCCAGCCGCCCCGGAGGGCGCCGTACTTTTCGACGGCTTCAAGCGCGTACTGCGAGCAGGTGGGGATAAAGCGGCAGCAGGGCGGACGCAGAGGAGAAATGCTCCGGCGGTAGAACCGGATGGCGGCGAGAAGAAAGCGCTTCACAGTGCGGCCTCCTTCACGAGTCCCAGCTTTTCACAGGCGTCCATAAACGCCGCGTCCATGGCGGCGTACTCCGCGCCGACGCACCGCATGCGGGCGACGACGACGATGTCCCACCCGGACCTGAGTCGGGGGGAGTTGAGCCTGTATATCTCTCTCAGACGGCGGCGGACGCGGTTGCGTACCACGGCGTGGCCGAGCTTCGTGGACACGGTGTAGCCCAGACGGTTCACTCCGCCCTTGTTCCGGCGGCAGTATACCGCCATGTACGGCGTCACCGCGCTCTTGCCCTTGGAGTAAAGCCGCCTGAAATCGCTGTTCTTTTTCAGAGTCGTCCGGATGTTCAAGCGTCCTCCTTCTGCCGGTTTTCCGCGAATATCAGTTCAGCCGCAAAAAGCTGCGCAACGGCTAAAAGGGCGGATCGCTCCGCCCTGAAAAAATATTCTCGGTTGACCTGCTCACGAGTGATGGGGATCAGTAGCTGAGCTTTGCTCTGCCCTTTGCTCTTCTGCGGGAGAGGACTTTACGGCCGTTGGCGGTCTTCATTCTCTTGCGGAAGCCGTGCTCTTTCTTGCGCTGGAGCTTCTTGGGCTGGTAGGTTCTTAGCATGTGCTGCACTCCTTTCAGGTATGATACTCAACATCACGGGAGCGTCCCCGCGAAGTAGTTGACAAAGAAACGGTAAACTCGTCATGAGCTGCCGAGTTGTTATTATAGCCTATCTGTAACCGGATTGTCAACCTGAAATTTGCGGTTTTTAGGCTTTTCAGCCTCTCAGGTCCTCGCCGCGGATGTATTTGCCGAGGGGCTGCCACAGCAGACCGCCGATGATGAGGCAGAGAACGGTGTTAGCCAGAAGGTAGCTGCCGTTATAGATCGCGGAGTAGAACCAGGGGGAGGTCATGGTCATGCCGAAGAAGGTGTCGGGCATGTACTCGCCCCAGACGACCGCGCCGACGACCCACGCGACGATGAAGCGGGCGAACGCGCCGACTACGGTGCCGATGAAGAAGCCCTTTTCCTGCTTCGCGAACAGACCGGCGAGACCGATGACGGTATATGCCACGATGTAGTCGCCGATTATGGACTGCCAGCCGTAGGCGTATGCGCCGTCAAGGAGAAGCTGCAGGAGCGACAGGGAAAAGCTCGCGAGCATGCCGGGACCGAAGCCCCAGCGGGCGCAGTACACGAAGATCGGCAGCATGTTGAGCGTGATGGAGCCGCCCTCGGGCAGGGAGAAGAGCTTGACGTAGCCCAGTATCTGGGCGAGCGCCACGAGGATCGCGCCCTCGCAGAGCGCGCGGAGCTTGAGATGAGATTTCATTTTTCTTTCCTCCTATAATATAAAAAATTCAGGCTTGCCGGACGGTCCCGGACGCAATGCAAAAGGGAAAGACCCGCGGGAACCAAAACAGAACCTGCGGGTCAGTCACTCTTCCTACGCCGGCATTATCCGGATCAGGTTCCATGGTTTCAGAGCTTCGGTTCGCTCCGTCTCAGCCGGGAAATACCCAGCACCCATCTATGCTTTTGTACTTGGATTGTAGTACCGAAAAGGCTCCCTGTCAAGAGGCTTTACAGGTTTTTTGCCTTTTCCTTTATAAATTCGCGCAGCCAGTCGCCGGCCTCCTCGTTTTTCAGGGCGAAGTCGATGATGGATTCGAGATAGCCCTTGAGGTTTCCGGTGTCATAGCGCTTTCCCTCGAAGTCGACGGCGCACATCGGCTCCCTGCGGCAAAGCTCGCGCATGCCGTCGGTGAGCTGTATCTCGTTGTTGCGGCCGGGGGCGGTATGCCCGAGAATGTCGAAGATCGCGGGGGTGAGGACATAGCGGCCCATGATGGCGTAGTTGGAGAGGCGCTCGTCCATGGTGGGCTTTTCGTTCATGTCACCGATACGATAAACGCGCTCGGAAAGGCGCTCCTCGAGCTTCACGGAGGAGTATTTGCATATCTCCTCGCCGGGGAACTCGCGTATGGCAATGGCGCTGCACTCGTGCGCCTCGGCGGCGTCGACGAGCTGCTTGAGAACGGGCTTCTCGCTGAGCATGATGTCGTCGCCCAGCAGCACCGCAAAGGGTTCGTTGCCCACAAAGCTCTTCGCGCGCCAGATGGCGTGGCCGAGGCCCTTGGTCTCCTTCTGGCGGAGGAAGAAGATGTCGGCCATGTCGGCGACCTCGCGCACGATGCTCGCGTCGCGGAGCTTTCCGTCGGCAATGAGGCGCTCCTCAAGGTCGGGCGCGTAGTCGAAATAGTCCTCGATGGGGGTCTTGCCGCGGTTGGTGATGATGAGTATCTCCTCGACGCCGGCGGCCACGGCCTCCTCCACGATGTACTGCAGCACGGGCTTGTCCACGAGCGGCAGCATTTCCTTGGGTATGCTCTTGGTGTTGGGCAGCAGGCGGGTACCCAGACCGGCTGCGGGGATGATGGCTTTTCTGACTTTCATTAAAAAAACCTCCTCATACGGTTAATTGGTCTTTTCCACAAGCTCACGGAAAACCTTTAATTTCGGTAGATATTTCATCAGCGGCAGACCGCCGATAAACATGACCGCACCCTCGCCCAGCGCGATTTGGGCGGCGTTGAGGGCGAAAGCGCCCGGGTGGCTGAAAATGCCCATGCCGTTGTACGCCCTGGTGATCACCGCGCCGACGACGACGGCGTTCGTCAGCACCACGGTGAGGCAGGAGAGAAAACGGTTAGCGGCGGTGCTGCCCCGCTTTCCGAGCCGCGCGGTCACGAGCGAGGCAAAAAGTGTCGCCAGCGAGCCGAAAACGATGTCGAGGACGTTCCCGGTTAGAAGGTTCGCGACGGCGCAGCCTGCGAACAGCCCCCATGCCGAGCAGGGCATGAAAAACGGCAGCACGCACAATAGCTCCGACACGCGAAGCTGTATAGGGCCGTAGCTGATGGGCGCGAGCAGCACGGTGAGCGCCGCGTAGGCCGCGCCCGTTATGGCCGCCGCCGCGATGGCGTAGGTCTTATTCTTCTTCATGCTGCGCCTCCTGCATTGCCGCGGCGGTCTCCTCCCGGTGATGGAGGGAAAATTCACACCCGCAGTATAGCTGGCGGTAGACGCCGTACTGCTCGCAAAGCTCGATGGAGCGGTTCTCGCCGTCGCGCTTCTTGAAATCCGAGGGGAGCCAGCTCACGCCGGCGGCGCGGCCGATCTCCTCGCCGAGAGTGTTGATGAGGTCCGCGCCCTTGTGGCGGGAGAGGGTGAGGGTACTGCAAAAATAGTCGTAGCCGTAGTGCTTCGCGAGGCGCGCACATTCCATGAGCCGCAGCCGGAAGCATTCCGCGCAGCGCCGGCCGCCCTCGGGTTCGTTCTCGAGACCCTTTATGCGGCTGTAGTAGGCCTCGCTCTTACGCGGCTCGGCGAGGACGCTGACCCGGTCGGCGAGGCCCATCTTCTCAATGAGCGCCACCAGCGTCTTAAAGCGCAGGTCGAACTCCGCCTGCGGGTAGATATTGGGGTTGTACCACAGCACCGTTACGTCGAAGTACTGCGCAAGGTATTCAAGCACCGCGCTCGAGCATGGACCGCAGCAGGCGTGCAGCAGAACGCGCGGGGTGCGTTTGCCGCGCTTCTGGATGATCCTGTCAAGCTCTTTCATATAATTACGTCTGTTCATGGAAACAAGTTTACCACATGCAAAAAGAAAAATCTACCGGTAACGTTCTTAAATATTTTTGAACGCCCCGCCGCTCTTGACTGAGCGGAAAAAGGTAGGGTATAATGTCGGAGAACGAGCCGAAAGGAGACACACAAAATGGACAACCGTACAAGCAAGCAGAATTATTATCTGGACATCGCAGACTCCGTCCTTGAGCGCTCCACCTGCCTGCGCAGGAAATACGGCGCTATAATCGTGAGGAACGACGAGATAATTTCCACCGGCTACAACGGCGCGCCCAGAGGCCGCAGGAATTGCAGCGACATCGGCAGCTGCGCCCGCGAGACGCTGAACATCCCCTCCGGGGAGCGCTATGAGCTGTGCCGCAGCGTCCACGCCGAGGCGAACGCCATCATTTCCGCCGCCCGCCGCGACATGATCGGCGCGACGCTCTATCTTGTGGGCCGTGACGCGAAGTCGGGCGAGCTTATCCGCGCGGGCAGCTGCACCATGTGCAAGCGCCAGATCATCAACGCCGGCATAGAGCGCGTGGTCTACCGCGTCAGCGCCTCGGAGTACGAGACGATCTATGTCAACGACTGGATAGAGAACGACGACTCGATCTTTATGATAGAGGTCTGATACTGCCCGCAGGCGCCGGACGGGCGCGAAGCGGAGCGGAAAACCGGGGATACCGGCAAAAAAGGACACGCTTTGTCAGCGTGTCCTTTTTATATTAGTATGTATGCTTACTTCTTTGCGAGACCCTTCTGGCGAGCATACTCGGCAGCGCCCAGAGCGCCCATGAGCTGGGGGTCGGTCTTGAGGTTGATGACCTTGAGCTTCAGGACCTTCTCAATGGCTTCCTTTAGGCCGTCGTTCTTCGCGCAGCCGCCGGTCAGCGTGATGCTGTCGGTGGCGCCGGCCTTCTTGGCCATGACGAAGCAGCGCTTTGCGACCGCCATCTCGATACCGGCCGCGATCTCGTCCATGGGCTTGCCCTCGCCGACGAGAGTGATGACCTCGGACTCAGCGAAAACGGTGCACTGTGCGGTGATGGGGATGACGTTCTTCGCGCTCAGGGAGAGCTTGGAGAACTCGGGCAGATCCATCTCGAAGGAGCGCGCCATCGCCTCGAAGAAACGGCCGGTGCCCGCGGAGCACTTGTCGTTCATCGCAAAGTTCTTTACGGTGCCGTCGGTGTCGATGGCGATACCCTTGACGTCCTGGCCGCCGATGTCGATGATGGCCTTGACGGAAGGATCGGTGACGTGTACGCCCATTGCGTGGCAGGAGATCTCGGAGATGTTCTCATCCGCAAAGGGGACCTTGTTGCGGCCGTAGCCGGTACCGATGAGGTACTCCAGCTCCGTGCTGTCCTTCAGGCCGACCTTCTGGCATACGTCTGCCATCGCCGCTATCGCGCTCTGCTCGGAATTGATCTTGCTGCGGATGGTGGTATCGGCTACCATCTTGCCGTTCTCGTCAAGTATGACCGCCTTCGTAAAGGTGGATCCTACGTCGCAGCCGCCGAAATATTTCATGATGCTTTACTACCTTTCTTTTCCTCTTCTTTTTTTCGTAAGGAAAGCGTCCTTTAGGACGCTTTCCTGTATGTTATGCAGGGATCAGTACTCGTACTTGGGGTACTTGTTGATGTCGTAGGGAGAATCCTTGAGGATGTCCTTACGCTCCATGTTGTCGTAGTGCTTCTTCATAAACGGCTCGTAGAGGTTGAAGAAGAACCTGCCGTCAAGGTCGAAGAAGAACACGGCGAAGAGCGCCACGTTCACGAGAAGGACGATCCCGAAGATCTTGCCGATGACCTTGAGAGCCTTGCAGCCGCATTTGCATTTCATTGATGTATCCTCCTATTACCAAGTCATAGAGTCGTCGAAGTCAAGCAGGGACGGGTCGAGCGGCTCTTCGTGCATGACGGTGGTCATGTAGTCGTTGATCAGGCCGCGGATCTCGGCACGGGAGACGGTACGGCTGTCGGGCAGTGCGTGGGGCATCCAGAAGGCCTTGACGTTTCTCTTGCGGAACTCTTCCTCGAAGAGGCCGTGAACGCCCTGCATACCCTTGCACTGGAGCTGGTCGTACATCGCGACCATGTCGCAGTTGAAGCGCTGCATGTAATCCCACAGCTCGAAGATGTGGTGCATGCCGCCGACGGCCATGCGGCGCATGGGCGCCCACATGTGGTAGGTGGCGCAGTCCTCGAGACAGTTCTCGTAGGAGTCGGTGCGGATGGTCATGTCGAACATGAGAGAGTCCATGTTGATGACGGTGTTGAGACCCCAGCAGTTGTACGCCCAGGTGCACCAGTTGGAGAAGTACAGAGGCGCGCAGGACCACGCGATAACGCGGTGGCGGGTCTTGGGGAAGGAGTTGATCTTCTTCTCAACGCACTTCTCAAGGATCTTGCGGACCTTTCTGTCGGTCTCGTGCCAGATGGGAGCGTCGCCGTACTGGGACTGATAGATACGGTAGAGCGCCTGCGCGACGCCGTTGATGGGATAGTAGTCGGTCTTTGCGGCGACCTCCCACTTCTCCCACTCGAATCTCATCAGCTCGTTCTGAGCCTCGATACGCTTGACCATGCTGTCCCAGCTGAAGGGAATGCCGAGATGTTCCTCGACGAACTTCCAGCAGTCCTCGATCTCGCGCATAGCGTGCTTCTTGACCAGAGGATCGTCAAACTGCATGGGGCTGGGCAGAGCGAAGAGAGGCTTGTCGAGCAGCCAGTCCTGGATGATGGCGGTGGAAACGGAGGCGTCGCAGGCCTCGTTCTGGGTGACGACGATGGGGGAGTAATCGGGGATATCGTCAAGGACGAGCAGACCGGCCTCAGCCTGGCACATCGGGCAGGGGTCGCCGGGCAGGCCGATGGACTGCACCGCGTCGATGTAGTTGAGAACGGTGTGGGAGTTGACGTGGCAGGTGACGAAGTAGGGAATCATTTCCAGAGGAACATACTCAACGCCGGCGTCTGCCCAGGGGTAGAACATGCCGCCCCATACGGTCTCCTTGGAGGCGACGGTCTTTTTGTAGACGTCGTTCTCCTTGCCGCCGTGCAGGCGGGTGTCGGCGCTGAACATGCGCTGGAACTGCTTGATGGTGGCGCTGGTCATCGCACGGTAATGCCATGCGGAGGCCCTCAGAGCCTCGCCGCGCAGACCCTGAAGTCCGCGGTCGAACCAGTGGAGAACGGGCAGATAGGTCTGACCCATCCAGCGGTAGCGCCACAGGCCCTTGACAAAGGAGATGGGATCGCCGAACTTCATGATGTCGGCCACCATGAACACATAGTTGTAGAGCCAGATCATGTAGAAGTAGTAAAGGGTATCCTTTACGCCGCGCCACTCTCTGTGCTTGTAGAGGCCGGTCTTGTCCTCCAGCAGCTCGCCGAGGCGGCGGCCGCCTTCCTCGGCGGTGTGGGGCTTGCCGTACCAGAAATCGCTGGCAAGCTTTTTAAGGTCTATGTTCTTCTTTGCCATTATTACTTGCCCTCCTGGATCTTTTTGATCTCAATGCTTTCGACGAAGGCCTGAAAACGGGTACGGAGCTGGCCGGAAGCGTTGTTTATGTATTCCTTCTCGATGGAGCATACGGGAATGCCGAAGTCACGGGGCATGATGATGGTGTCGATCACGCGCTCATAGCTCCAGTATTCGCAGAACTTGTTGGAGGTGACGATGATACCGTCGGCATGATACTCCTTGACGAGGTCGGCAAGGCGCTGCTTTCTCGCGCGCATGACGTCCTGCGGCATGAAGCGGGGGCAGTTGGAGGTCTCGAGATAATGGCGGGAGACGGCGTCGAGAGGATCCTGACCCTCCTTGACCACGATGGGGACGCGGGACTCGACCGCGCCGTAGCAGTAGCGGTCGCACACGACCTCAGCGCCGCAGCTCTCGATGAGCTGGGTGAAGCCGGGATCGTCGTTCTCGGAGCCGGCGACGACGACCTTGCAGCGGAAGCGGCGCATATCGTCGGCCTCGCGGGTCTTGAGCTCCTCTGCGGTCTCGCGCAGATAGGGGAGGATGAGGTACTTGGGGCAGGTGAGGGAAACGAGCTGGATGACATGGAACTCGTAGCCGGTGATGGTGGGGTTATCGAGCTTGCGGTAGTCGCCGATCTCGTTGATGAGGCGGCAGACCTCGTTATGCTCCTCGATAGCCTTCATGATAGCCTCGTCGCTCGTGTCGATGCCGAAATTATCCCGCAGGGGATCAAGGACATGGGCGCGCAGCTGCTCGCGGTAGTGTGCGTAGCCGTTCTCGTTGTTTTTGAACGGAACGTCGGTGAAGGTGCAGAAGAATCTGTCGTTCTCGATGATACGCATATCGTCGACGCTGTCGAGATGCTTCTGCTGGAGATGCTCCTGGAAGCGGCAGGTGGCGGTGCAGGTCTCGGTAGCCATCTGGGCGTCGAGGAAGTTGAATCCGCCCTCGAGCGCGCGCTCCATGAGGGAACGGGCGTAGTGGCAGACACGGCCGGAGAGATAGTAGGTCGCGATGTCAGGAGACACGCAGCGCGGCGCTCTCAGACGGACGGAGAAGCAGCCGGGCAGGTCGAGAAGGACTTCAGGCATGAAGTAGCAGGTGTAGCCGATGGCGTATTTGCCCTCGTTCTTTGCCTGCTTTACCAAATCGTTATTGGCTTCCTGAAGCAGATTCTCAAAGAAGATGAGATGCTTGAGATCTTTCACAGATAACCCCCCAAATTTGATTGCTTTTCGGGACACTCGCAAAAAGGCGCAAAATGCCCACTGTCACGGAAGTATTTTAACAAATTGTCACAGGATTGTCAATTCGATTTTGCCCGGTAAAGAGGAAAACCGCCCGATTTACGGGCGGTTTGGCTATACAATTTCATGCAAAATGTCTAAACGAACATAGACGCTACAAATTCTTGTATCGTTTCGGCGCTTTTGGAGGCGCTGCCCTGTATCATCTCGCCGCTGCCGCCGCCGCGCCCGCCGATACCGGCGTTAACGGTGCGCGTAAGGGGGCGGAGATCGACGCTCCGGCTCGAAATTATGTATCGGTAGCCGTCGGCGTCGCTCCCGGTGAAGGCCGCGGCGATACGGCACTTTTCCGCGAGGGCGTTAACAAGCTCCCGGAGAGAAACGGCGTCCAGCCGGTCCTCAAAGACGCAGATGTTCCCGTCCGTGGGGGCGTGGGAGGCGGCGATATAGCCGACGAGCTCGCGGCCGAGCTGCGCGCATTTTTCCTTGAGCCGCTGCTGCTCCTCCGCGAGACGGCCGACGGCGGAGGAGACCTCGCCGCGTCTGGCGCTCAGGAGATTGGATATCTCCGTGACGCTCCGCTGGCGCGCGCGGTAGTCGTCGAGCGCGTCCATGCCGCATATGAGGCTCACGCGCACGCCGCCGCGGTGACGCATGGAGTCGAGGATCTTTATGATACCCACCTCGCCCGTGCGGGAGACGTGGGGCGCACAGCAGGCGCAGCGGTCGATACCCTCTATCTCCACGATACGCACGTCCCGCGTCAGCTCCAGCTTGCTGCGGTACTCCATGGCGGCGAGAGCGGCGCTGTCGGGGAAGAAGGCCCGCACCGGGACGTTCGCGCGCACGGCCTCGTTCGCGCGGCGCTCGACGTCCGCGAGCTGCTCTGCCGTCAGCTCGCCGCTGAAGTCTATCGTCATGCACTCCTCGCCCATGTGGAAGCCCACGTTGTCGTAGCCGTAGAGGCCGTGGACTATACCGGAGACGATATGCTCACCGGAGTGGTCCTGCATGCGCCGCAGACGCTGCTCACCGTCCACGCGGCAGCTCACGGCGGAGCCGGGGACGAGGGGCGCGGCGGTGCTGTGCCAGACGACGCCGTCACGCTCATGCGCGTCCGTGACGCGCACGGAGCCTATATAGCCCGTGTCCGCGCTCTGTCCGCCGCCCTCGGGGAAGAAGGCCGTGCGGTCAAGGGCGGTGAGAAAACCGTCTCCCCGCGCCTCGCAGGCCGTCACCACCGCCTCAAATTCAAAAAGATGGCTGTCGAGATAATAGAGCTTTTCGGTCATTACAAAACCCTCACTCTCAGCACGTCGCTCATCCGGCGTATGCCGTCGGCCACATCCTCGCCTATGGGGGAGCCGAGGTCGATGATGGTGTAGGCGTACACGCCGCGGGGCTTGTTGATCATGTGTTCGACGTTTATGTTCAGGTCGCTGATAAAATCGAGTATGCCGGTGAGCATGCGGGGGACGTTCCGGTGCAGCACGCACAGACGGCACACGCCCATGCGGCTCAGGGAGGCGTCGGGCAGGTTGACGGAGTTTTTGATGTTGCCGTTCTGGAGGTAATCGAAGAGCTGCTCTGCGGCCATGACGGCGCAGCGGTCCTCGCTCTCGGGCGTGCAGGCGCCGAGGTGGGGCATGGCGATGACGTTGGGGGCCTTGAGGATGGTCTCGTTCGGGAAGTCGGTGACGTATTTTGCCACACGGCCGGAGACGAGCGCCGCGGTCATGGCCTCGTCGTCGACGACCTCCGCGCGCGACTCGTTTATTATGCGCACGCCCGGCTTCATCCGCGCGAACGCCGCCGCGTCCAGCATGTGGTGGGTGGAATCGGTATAGGGGACGTTTATGCTGATATAATCGCTGCGGGAGAAAAGCTCGCCGAGCGTCTCGGCGCGTATGACCTCGCGCGAGAGCATCCACGCCGCGTCCACGGACATGAACGGGTCGTAGCCGCACACGGTCATCCCCAGCTCCAGCGCCATGTTGGCCACCAGCGCGCCCACCGCGCCGAGACCGATGACGCCAAGAGTCTTGCCCAGAAGCTCGGGACCGGCGAAGCCGGACTTGCCCTTTTCCACCAGCGCGGGTATCTCGCCGCCCCGGCCGGCAATGCTCCTGACCCACTGTATACTGCCGAGGACGTCGCGGGAGGCCAGCACCATGGAGCAAAGCTCCTGCTCCTTGACGGCCTGCGCGTTCGCGCCGGGGCTGTTGAATACGACTATGCCGCGTTCGGCGCACTCCTCCACGGGGATGTTGTTGTAGCCCGCGCCCGCGCGGGCGATGGCCAGAAGCTCCGGCGCAAGCTCCGCGCCGTGCAGGTCCGCCGAGCGGATGAGCAGAGCGTCGGGACGCTCTGTGCCGGGACCCACCTCGCAGCCGCGGCGTGTGAGCGCCTCGATACCCTGCGGGGAAATGCTGTTCATTGTCTTTATCCTGAACATATCTTCAGCTTCCTCTTTGTTTATGTGTGTTCCTTTTCAAACTCGCGCATGTACCGCGCCAGCGCGTCCACGCCCTCCATGGGCATCGCGTTGTAGAGCGAGGCGCGTATGCCGCCCGTCGCCTTGTGACCCTTGAGATTCATGAGTCCGCGCTCCGCCGCGCCGGAGACGAACTGCGCGTCGAGAGCGGCGCTCGGCGTGCGGAAGGTGATGTTCATGTCGCTGCGCGAGCCCTCCTTCGCGCGGGGAATATAGAGGCGGCTGGAGTCAAGAAGCTCGTAGAGCTTCGCGGCGCGGCGCGCCTTGCGCTCCGCCATGGCCTCGACTCCGCCCTGCTCGAGCAGCCAGTCGAGCTGTAGCGAGAGCATGTAAATGCACCAGCAGGGAGGCGTGTTGAGCAGAGAGTCGTGCTTTATCATCGTCTCGTAGCTCATTATCTCGGGCGTGCAGGGAAGCTCCCGGCCCGCGAGGGACCTGTCGACAATGACGACCGTAAGACCCGCCGGGGCCATGTTCTTCTGCGCGCCGGCGTAGATGAGGCCGTATTTCGAGACGTCCACGGGGCGCGAGAGTATGTCGGAGGACATGTCGCACACGAGCGGCGCGGGAGTCTCCGGCACATACTGCCACTCGGTGCCGTAGGCGGTGTTGTTGCCGCAGTAGTAGAAATACTTCGCGCCCTCCTGTGCGGGTATACGGTCAAAGAGCGTCTCCGGGCCGCCGCAGGCGATGTGGACGGAGCCGTATTTTTCCGCCTCCCTCGCGGCCTTGCCGGAGAAGAGGCCCGTGACCGCGTAGTCCGCGCGGCCCCCCTCGATGAGGTTCATGGGGATGGCGGCGAACTGCAGCGTCGCGCCGCCCTGCAGAAAGAGTATCTCGTGCGTATCGGGAACGCCCAGCGCGGCGGCGAGCTTTTCCTTCGCGCTCTCGAATATTTCCTGAAAGGCTGCGCCGCGGTGGCTCATCTCCATCACGGACATGCCGGCGGAGCCGAAGCACATAAGCTCGCTCTGCGCCCGCCGGAGGACGGCCTCGGGCATGACGGACGGCCCGGCCGAGAAATTGTATACGCGCTGTTCGGACATTTTTGTGTACTCCTTTTTTGATAGATCGTGTCGTGGGGCGCGGTCAGATGAGCGTGCCGGTGAGCGTTTCGCCGTCGGTGCCGGTGATGCGGACGTCCCTCACCGTGCCGCGCAGGCCGCGCCCCTCCGCCGACACGAGTATGTAGGTGTCGCTGTGGCCGGTGCAGCGGCCGTCGGCCTCCGTCTCGAATAGGACGGGCAGGGTCCCGCCCACACTGCGGCGCAGAAACTCCGCGTGCATTTCGGCGGCGATCCTCTGAGCCTCGCGGGCGCGGCGGTTCTTCACGGCGTTCACTATCTGACCGGGCATTTTGTCCGCCGGGGTACCGGGGCGGCGGGAGTATGGGAAAATA
>OLGV01000545.1_pt1 | contig 15460 bp, 11 predicted proteins | sample 1605761 | NCBI WGS metagenome assembly OLGV01 (sample SAMN03283245) | human gut metagenome | biome: human-associated habitat; material: feces | host: Homo sapiens | place: Peru | collected 2012
TGCATTAAGCTTGCCCGTTCCGCCGCTCTGTCCGTAGATGCTCAGCGTGCTGCTTTCGGGGAGATTTATTCCCTTTTGGGCATTAAGCGTGAAGCCGTCAGTCAGTATAAGATGCACATCTCCGCTTATTTTGATCCTGTCACGTATTGTCACATCGCCCTTGACTGCATACTGACCGTTCGTAAGAGATGAAATAATATTCGCAGAATCGATCACCGTACATTCCGCAGTTTTTGTCTGCGGAATAAATTTGTTGTTTCCGACAGACACATAGTCGGTATATTCAACAGTTCTCTTATCCGCCGCAAACGACCTTACGGGCGGCATAAAACAGAATATCATTGCCATTGCCGTGATGATACTTAACAGTTTCTTCATATATAGCTTCCCTTCTTCTCTCTTTTCGTATTTGTACATTTATATACAGTATACATTACAACATTATATTTGTCAAGCAAAAATAACAATTTTATAACATATAGCAATATAATACTAAAAACCTATAATTCTAATGGTTTTTAGTATAAAATAAAAAAGACCGCCTCAGGCAGTCAGGAAAAGTCAGATATGAATATAATTGCATAAAAAAACGCCGAGACTATTGCCTCAGCGGATTTTTTAATTTGATGCAGGACTTCATATCTTAATTGTGCGCAAGTAAAGAATAAGCCGATCATGTCACGGAGCCTGCGAACCCGTATAGAAAAAAGTGGAGCGGATTACGGGGCTCGAACCCGCTACCTCCACCTTGGCAAGGTGGCGCTCTACCAGATGAGCTAAATCCGCATCAAAAAGCGCAGTGTGCGCTTGATATTAAATTGGTGCCTCCGGACGGAATCGAACCATCGACACGGGGATTTTCAGTCCCCTGCTCTACCGACTGAGCTACAGAGGCATCATAATCGCTTTCACTATTGCAAAAACGATTATTGGCGACCTGGATGGGACTCGAACCCACGACCTCCGCCGTGACAGGGCGGCGTTCTAACCAGCTGAACTACCAGGCCATGTTCCAACAGTCAAGCTGTTGGAAGTGGTGGAAACTATAGGGCTCGAACCTATGACCCTCTGCTTGTAAGGCAGATGCTCTCCCAGCTGAGCTAAGCTTCCATCTTTTCGCTGTCGTTATCACTCTCGTTTGACGACTTTTATATCTTACACTATTTTTGCATAAAAGTCAAGCGTTTTTCTTCAAAAAAACTCGTTTTGTAGGATTTCACATAGCATAGATTTGATAAATGCAGATTTCACAGCGTTTTGCACATATTATCGGCATATTAAAATCCGACGTATTGACAAATCATATCCCAAGATATATAATTATCGGGATAAGCATAAATAAATATTATGAAAGGATATCCCCCGAAATGGAGCTTACACAACTGAAATATTTCTGTGCGGCAGCCGAAAATCAGCATATCACAAAGACGGCGGAGCTTCTGCACATCGCCCAGCCTGCGCTTTCGCAGTCTATACACCGCCTTGAAAAGGAGCTTGGCGTGCCGCTTTTTGCCTCAAGGGGACGCAACATCGTGCTGACCGAATACGGTGAATACCTGAAAAACAGGCTTTCGCCGTTAATAGCGTCGATCGACCGCATTCCCGAGGAGCTTAAAAGCATGGCAAATCCCGAGGTCAGGACGATAAACATGAACGTACTTGCGGCATCAACGCTTGTGACGGCGGCTATGATCGGCTACAAAAAGGAGCACCGCAGCATAAATTTCCGCCTCTCGCAGACGGGCAGCAGCGAAGTCGGCGACATAACCGTATCCACAAGATTTTCCGACAGACACCCCGCCGAAACAGCCGAATTCAGCCGTGTATTCACCGAGGATATCTACATCGCCGTACCCGCAGGAAGCCGCTGGGACGGGCTTTCCGCAGTCGATCTCACGGATTTTGCGGGCGAGGACATAATCAGTCTGGCAGGCTCGAAGCAGTTTCGCTGCATATGCGACAAGCTCTGTATGCAGTCGGGATTTGCGCCGAACATCGTGTTTGAGAGCGACAGCCCCGCCGCCGTACGCAATTTTGTAGCCGCAGGACTGGGTGCTGCATTCTGGCCGCAGTACACATGGGGAAATCCCGATACATCGGGCATGATCCTTCTGCCGATACGCAGCCCGCAGTGCCGCCGTGACATTTTCATCTCCCTGAATGACGCAAAGAAGGACGTTCCCGAGGTCAGGGAGTTCTACGATTTTCTTGTTGAGCATTTTGAAAGCCTTGGCGCAGATGCGTGATATCCGCCTTGTGCAATATGCAGATTTTTCCGTTTAATATAGTATAGCTATTGACATCTGATAAAATGTATGATATTATATAACGTACAATATCAAGGGGGCTTTATTGTTATGAACGGGACTTTCGGGGAAAAACTTTTTATATTAAGGAAACAGCACGGCTACACGCCCGAGGAGCTTGAGATGCTCGCAGACGTTTCAAGGGACGATATCATGCGCTGGGAGCGTGGTGAAGGCATGCCGACGGGCAATGATATATCCCGTCTTGCGCAGGTGTTCGGCGTGTCCGCAGATGAGCTTGCAGACGGCGGATCGGACGGCATCGTGAACAAGGCGGTAAGGATAGTTTCCGACACTATGGCTGATATAGGGAACAAGGCTGCCGAAAAGATCTCGGGAAATATCCCGAAAACAGGCTATGCAGAGCCGTCCGACAGACCGAACATCAACATAGAAACAGCTCCCGACAGCAACACGGAGGTCGGCTTCAGCTTCGGCACCGACCTTATCGACGGAAATGCGCCCGAGCCGTATATCCCGAAAAAAGAGCCGAACTGGAAGGCACTCTATGCGTTCCCGATATATGCGGCAGCGATCGCAGCGATGATGCTGATGGGCTTCTGGTGGAACGCTTGGTCATGGAGCTGGCTCGCAATACTCGGCATACCGCTTTATTACACAACGATCGCAATGCTGCACAAGCGCACACCCGCAGCATTCTGCTATCCCGTGCTGATGGTCATATTGCAGATGATCGGCGGCTTCTGGTTCGACAGATGGGAAACAAGCTGGCTGTGGTATCTGACGATACCTTTTTACTACACAACGATAGTGCCGTATCTGAAAAAGCACATAAAGTATTTCAGGCGCGGCAGGGATAAGGATAATAATAAATAGTCCGTACTCAACAACTGCCCATCGGGCAGTTGTTGGCTGAAAATCCTGTAATACAGGATTTTCAGCGGCACAAATCAAAGATTTGTGCCGTACTACCTGATTAATGTCTGCTTTTGCCGCCGCTAACGGGCGGCAAGGTGCAAGGATTTTTGGCTAAATCGCCAAAAATCCTTGCACCCAACAACTGAAAAAGCACTCCGAAGCAAAGCTTCTACGCACTTTTTCAGTTGTTGAGCAGACATTAAATAAAAACAGGCGTTTGAAGAAGTTTCAAACGCCTGTTTTGCGTGGAGCTTGTGACGGGACTCGAACCTGTCTTTTATCTGTTTGCCAAATATGCCTTTAAAAGTTTCAGCCAATCGGGAATATAATCGCCGCCGAAAATGATATTGCCGTTCCGATACTCTCCCACATCGACAAAGCCGTTCTCATTGTCATAGAAATGAACCTCATCACAATAAGGAAGTATGCAGATCAGATCTTCAAAACGCTTCTCATAACGCCGCCTTACGTCCTCGGACGGAATATCGTGACCGCCCTTTCTCACACGGTTGCTTATGCGGCTTATGCTCTCCTCTGCGGAGCTTATGCCGACATAGTACAGGCGGATATAATAATTCTTCTCACGGGCTGAATTGATCGTGCGCAGTGTTTTTTTGCCCGACAGCGTTGTTTCCTGCGTGAAATTCACACCTTTTTCAAGGCAGTCATTTATGATCCGTACAGCCTCCCTGCCGCCTTTTAGCTTGTTACCGCCCTGCTTTGCGGTCAGGCTGTCCGTATCTACAACAATACCAAGATCATTGTGTTCACCGACCAGAACGCCTGTCAGACTGCTTTTGCCTGCGCCGTTCACGCCGCCGATTATGGTATATTTCTTCATTTTATCACGCTCCCGTTATGAATGTCAGCGATATGATCTTTATCATAAAAAAGTAAAACAACAGGCGTTTGAAGAAGTTTCAAACGCCTGTTTTGCGTGGAGCTTGTGACGGGACTCGAACCTGCGACCTGCTCATTACGAATGAGCTGCACTACCAACTGTGCTACACAAGCATATAAGCGGAACAATACCGCTTATATATTATACTACACCTTAATGCAAATGTCAAGAAAAAGTTTTACTCGGCTGCGGTTTCTGCGTTACGGCTGTTGACCTTTGCATAGAACCAGTCGTCCAGTGCTTCCTTTGATATTGAATATCCGCCTGTGCTGTTCTGGATATACTCTGTGATCTCGCCGCTCTTTATAAGGTTCACTACCTCTGTCGAGCTTGAAAGATTGAGATATTCAGCCGCTTCGGTATCCGTGAGATACGTTCTCTGCGTTGTTCCCGTAACATTTATGCTCGATGGGACAGACATCGTTGATGCAAACTGAGTCTGCGTGATGGTATTGTTGAGCTTAGTCAGCTTTCCTGCGATATTTCCCGATGCGATTATAAGGCACACGCCGATTATCACCGAGCCTGTGATGGTCGGGCTGATGAGTGCAGGTCTGCTCTGCGGTCTGGCTGCCGGTCTTTTCTGATCCATTTTACATTCCTCCGTCCTGTCATATCGGGCATGGTATCGCTTTTGAAAGCCCGAATGAATAAATATACGCTTCCTTGACGGGAACGCCGCAGATAAGCCCCAGTGCCTTTGCATAAAGCTTCAGCTGGAGTCCGTAGCGGTCCTTTAAAATATCATCGGTGACATGCCTGTCGGTCTTATAGTCGATAAGCACAGCTCCGTCATCTTCAAAAAATACTGCGTCGGCGATGCCCTGAAGCATGCCTCTTGTATGATTATACACTTTTCCCAGCTCATCGTCAAGAGATAAATCGGAAATTTCAACAAGAAATTTCTTCTCACGCTCGGTCTTTTTTGAATTTTTCATGCGGATATAAAGCGGCGAACGGAAAAATTCCATGAGCTTTCTTCTGTCGAGCCGCTCCGCTTCGTCCTCGGTGATATGTCCGTGATCGCAGACATCGAGTATCGCCGATTCTATGTCGCTTTCTGCGGACTCAAAATCTGCGTACTGCATAAAGGTATGCGTTGCTGTTCCCAATTCGGCGGCGGTTATGTCATGCGGCGAGTCGGGCAGATCGAGTATATTCGGCGAAATAACGACCTGCTCCGTGCTTTTTGCGATCTCGGTAACAGTCAGCTTTGCCGCAAGCTTCGACTCCTCCGCATCATAATCCGCACTGCACATTTTTTCGAGATCTCTTACGATATTTTCATCGGGAGATGCCGTTTCGGATATGATATCTTCGGCTTTTCCGACAGCTTCGGACATCTCTGCCAGCTTATCGCAGTCCACGACCGCAAACAGCGACGGAGATATTTCCTCCCCGTAAAACGCCTTCATATCCGGGTGATCGCACAGACCGCCGAGTATCCAGTCGATATAGCGGCCGCTCTCTGCGATATCGTCCTCGGCAAATGCGCCCTCCGCAAGGCTGTCAAGCAGCCGATCAAGCTTTTCTCTGTCGGGCAGCGTGATGAAAAGCTTCTCCTTCGCCCTCGTCAGCGCAACATACAGCAGGCGCATCTCCTCGCCCGCAAGCTCTCTGCGCTTGGCTTCACGCATGACCGTGTACGGCACTGACGGATAATTCACCAGCTTTTCCCTGTCCTGTATCCTGAACGAAACACCGAACTCACGGTTCATTATCATAGGCTTGTTCAGGTCGGACATATTGAACTGCCCGAAGGTTCCGCAGAGGAAAACAAACGGGAACTCCAGTCCCTTTGACTTGTGGATCGTTTTGATCTGCACGGCATCGTCCGAGGCGGAAACGGTCGAGGCTCTCGGGAGATCCTTTTTCTTTGTCCGCAGATCGTCGATATACCGCAGAAATCCGTTCAGTCCGCCGTTTGATGAGGCTTCGTATTTCTTTACATATTCCGTCAGCAGGCGCAGGTTCGCACATTTCTGCTCGCCGTCGCCCGATGCCTGCATTACGGACATGAACACAGTGCTGTTGTAGATATGCATAACAAGCTCCCACACGCCCGCACCCGACGCATATTCACGCAGACTGCTTATCATCTCCGAAAATGCCGAAAGCTTGCGGTAAAGCGCACTGCCCATATCCCCATTTTCAAGATATAACCGCACGCTCGCATAAAGCGGCATGACCTTTTTATCCTCGGTCACGGAACGCTCGAATATCCTAAGTGCCGCCGCATCATCGGCATCGAGTCCGCAGGCAGGCGACATCAGCACGGAGATCAGCGGGATATCCGAAAGCGGGTTGTCGATTATCTTCAGCATATTCAGCATGACAGCTATCTCATACGAATCGAGATACGCCGTTTTGCTCTCGCAGACAGCCTTTATCCCGCGCTTTTCAAGTGCCTGCGCAAATTGCTCCGCACCCGTTTTTGTCCGCTTCAGAACACAGAAATCCGACGCTCTGCACGGTCTGTCCGCACCGTTTTCATAGACGGGATCGCCCTTTTTCAGCATTATGCGTATCCGCTCCGCAACGATATCCGCCTCTCCCAAAAGCTCCGCTTCGCTCTCTTCGCCGCCGTATTCATCATCATTTTCGGGGATATCCTCCGCCGTATCCTCAGACGGCTTTGTGACGAGAAATTCCGTCATTCTCGGACGGTCATTATAATCCGCACCGCAGACAAGCGCTTCTGCGCCCGTGTAGTCAAGCCCCGCCGTTTTCACGGTCATGATGCGGCGGAATATCGTGTTTACGAAATCAACGACATCATGACTGCTTCGGAAATTTCTGTTCAGCGTAACGGAAACATTCTTATCTTCCGAGCCGTCCTCGTATTCGGTCAGCCTGTTCAGCACGTTTATGAATATCTGCGGATTTGCAAGGCGGAAGCCGTAGATAGCCTGCTTTACATCGCCCACGCAGAAAAGATCATCGCCGTTTTCATGCGCAATTAGCCTGAAAAGCATATCCTGAGCATCATTCACGTCCTGATATTCGTCAATCATTATCACCTTGTAAAATTCGGAAAGACGCTCGCACAAAGCAGAACGGCAGACCTTATCCCCGTCAGTATCGGTCAGCAGACGGACAGCAAGCTGTTCGCCGTCGGAAAAGCACACGCCGCCCTTTTCAAGCTTGATATTCCAAAGCTCGCTCTGCACATCTCCCGCAAGCTCAAACAGCAGCGGAACAAGCTGCGAATGTGTTTCAAGCTCAAAGCGCACATCGTCCCCGGACAGCATAAGCGCCTTGAAAGCGGCGGCACATTCCTTCATTTTATCCCTGCAAAGCTTGATATTTTCCTTTTCGCTCTCGTCACATTCATCGGCTTTTCCGAAACGGAGCGTGCCGAATTTATATCCCGAAAATGCTGACATCTCCGCACCTTGGAATGCATTTTCCCATGAAAAATCCCCGATAAGAGCGGCATTGAAAGCGTCATAAGCCGACTTCACGACCGTGTATTCCTCATTCAGCATAGCATAATTTTTGCTGCCGAGCGAGCCTGCCTCGGATATCATGCATTCACCGTATTCGGCGGCATGCTCCAGATGCTTCGACATCTGACGTGCATACATAACAGAAAACGGGCTTTTGTCGGGATCGGTCTCGCTGTACACCGAAATAAAATCATCCGCCGCTTTGTCGGGAAACGGCAGAACGCTGAGAAAATCAATGACCTCACGCACAGCATTTTCAAGGGGCGCATCGCTGTCGATACAGAAAGCATCGCAGAGCCTGCGCATATCCTCGGGGCGGTCGGAATACCACCGCTCGAAAACATTGTCCACAGCCGCACTTGTGATAAGCTCACGCTCCTGATCGTCCATTATGCGGAAATCGGGGGAAAGACCCGTGCTGCCGACATTTTCCCTTATCAGATCGAAGCAGAAAGAGCTGATAGTGCATATCTTGGCAGATTCAAGCTTGGAGAACTGTTCGGCGAGCCAGAGGTCATCGGGATCATTAGCGATAAGCTCGGAGAATTTTTTCATCAGACGGCGGCGCATCTGAGCGGCGGCATCGTTGGTGAAAGTAACGATTATCATGCGATCCGCAGGGATATTCTCATTTTTATCGGCGAGCTGACGGGCAAGGCGTTCGACGAGAACGGTAGTTTTGCCGCTTCCTGCGGCAGCGGAAACGAGAACCTCCCTGTCACGTATCTCGATAGCCTGTTTTTGTTTAGGAGTACAATTCAATAGGATCACCCTGATTTTCAGAATAATTTTTTTAATTTTGCGTTTTATTTTCAAGTGCACCGAACCAACAGACCCGCACCAGAAGCTAAAAAGTTCGCCAGCCTTTCTAAGGCTGCGGGATTCCAAAGGGCAATTGAAGGCTTTGACTTCAATTTGGTCCGTTTGGTCGCCCTCGCAAGGGCGAAACTCCGCAAGCAGCAATCCAAAATTCGCTTACATAAAGCGAAATAAAACCATAAGTCCAAACACAGAACAAGCAAAAGCAGATGCAAACCGCAAAGCAACAGTCCAAAAAGCCGCATGCAGAAAAAGAAACAGCAGTCCATCATAGTCTACACATCAAACCAAAGAACCAAAGAGCATCTATCCTGCATGCGGCGTTTTGACCGATAACATCGCCGAACGGCGATAATGTATCGGTCAACCGTTTCGCAAGAAACGGCGGTAGGTCACAAACTATCCGATATCCGCAGTTCAGAACCCACAAAGCCCCGAAATTTAAGCAAACCCGCAAACCAAGTGAAATACCCTTGTTCTGCGGATACCGACAGTCAAGTGACCTTCCGCCGCCTGTCGGCGGTTGACCGATGCATAGCCTCCCTACGGTCGGCGTTTTCGGTCAATGCGCCGCATGCAGGTTTGATGCTCTTTGTTTCTTTGGTTTGCGGTGTGGGATAGCGGTTCTTCTTTTCTTTTCTGCATGCGGCTTTTTTTATTTGCGGCTTTGTGCGTTCTGTGTTATGACTGTTGGCTTTGTTTCTCTTTATGTGAGCGAAATTTTGATTGCTGCTTACGGAGTTTCGCTCCTGCGGGAGCGACCAGCCCTTTCCAAAGCCAAAGGGCTGGACCCCAACGCTTTTTAGTTTGGGTGCGGGTCTGGTGGTGCTGTTCACCTGAATAAAAGCTAAGTGCGTATTTTATATGGCTCAAACATATACATCACCTTGTTGTCAACCAATGCGTCAAGCAATGTACCCTCAGGCAGATATTCCTCCGAAAAAATCTTTCCGTCTGTTCTGATGCTGCCTATCATCGCCGTCTTGTCATACGGTATCAGCAGCTTCATCCGCTTCGATGTCTGCGGCAGATTTCTCGCTATGCAGTCAAGCAGCTCATCAAATCCCTGCTTCTCTTTCGCAGATATCCTGACCGTCGTTTCATCACACGCAAAATTCGCCGACTCAGGCAGCTTATCACATTTGTTCAGCACGTTTATCTGCGGTATATCCTCACATCCAAGCTCCGCAAGCAGCTTCCTTGTGACCTCCGCCTGCTCCGCTGCATCGTCCGCCGATGCGTCGATAATGTGGATTATAATGTCCGCCGATGCCGCTTCCTCCAGTGTGGATTTGAATGCATCTACCAGATGATGCGGCAAACGTCTGATAAGTCCGACCGTATCTACAAGCAGAATTGAACGTCCGTCGGGAAGTTCAAGGCTTCTCGATGTCGTGTCAAGCGTTGCGAACAGCTTATTTTCCGCCAGAACCCCCGCATCTGTCAGCGCATTCAGCAGTGTGGATTTGCCGACATTCGTATATCCGACTATTGCGCCGACTATGACGTTATCCTTTTTTCTGCGCTTTCTGTGCAGCTCACGGCGTTCTTCAAGCTCCTTTATCTCGGCTTCAAGTGCTGCTATCCTCGTGCGGATATGCCGCTTGTCCGTTTCAAGCTTTGTTTCACCGGGACCTCTTGTGCCGATTCCGCCGCCCAGTCGGGACAGCTGAACGCCCTTGCCCGCCAGCCTCGGCAGACGGTATCTCTGCTGTGCAAGCTCGACCTGCAGCTTACCCTCTCTCGAAAGCGCCCTCTGCGCAAAAATATCAAGGATAAGCGTCGTTCTGTCGATAACTCTTATATCCAGTATCTTTTCGATGTTTCGCACCTGAACTGCGGTAAGCTCGCAGTCGAAGATGATAAGCTCGGCTTCCAGGGCTTCACATTCGCCCGCAAGCTCTTCAAGCCGTCCCGAGCCTATGCAGGTCGCACTGTCGTATGCGGGACGCTTCTGTATGACCTTCGCAACGACCTCGGCTTCTGCGGTCTTTGCAAGCTCTTCAAGCTCGTCGATGGAACGCTCCGCATCAAATTCGCCCGTGTCGGCAGAAACCAGCACGGCTCTTGTCTTATGTTCTAAAGTATCTTTCAGTTCAGTCATTGTATATATCCCTCCGATTTACATTTTCTGTCATTTCGGGAACGCAAAAAAGCGCAGACCGCCGCTGTTGTGCAGTCTGCGCTGAAATCTACAAATTTATACCATAGCGGTATTATCAGCCGATCAAAGCAGGCACATTAGCGTCGATATGAGATCTTGTTCTGCGTGCGAAATGAATATAGATCACGTTGATGTGCCTCCCTTCGTAAATATGAGCCTATTATATCACGTAAGATCACGGTTGTCAATAGTTTTTGTGAAAAATTGCACGCTCGTTTTCATCGGGGATCTCGAACTGCGCCGCCGATTTTTCCGCAAGTGCTGCATCGACATAATATTCCGCAATATTTCCGTTTAACACCGAATCGTTGCGGCATTTTATGTTCCTGTGCCATTCCTCATCGGTCACATCGACGTAATAAAGCACCGTGCGTATCTCGCCGATCTCGAAAAATCTGCGCATATGCTGCCTTTCGGTTCTCGACCAAAATCCCCAGTCAAGGATAACATTGCCGCCCATGTGGGCTATCTCTGCGGCTTTTTTGCAGAGATATTTTTTTACCCTGTTTGTCACTTCTTCATGCCGTTCGCCGAAATCCTCGCCGAAAAGGCTGAAAACCACCTCGTCGCACGACAGCACAACGGCGTTTTCCGATGCTCTGAGCAGTGCCGCAAGAGTGCTTTTTCCGCTGCATACCTTCCCGCAGATAAGGAATATTTTTCCGTTCATTTTTATACCCCGAATCGTTGCAGACATATTGTCCCCATAAATACAGCCGATTAATACAGGAAATTCATTGGATTATGGGAATTTCTCACCGCATATATCAAAGCTTTTGCGGTAATTTCTTCTCTGTAATGGCTTTATTATAAGAAAAGCCGGATAATGCGAAGAAATCGTTCCTTAATATGCCCTGATTTTACCTATATAAAAAATTATATTATATTATGCGAAAAAAGTCAACAACAAAACGGTAACAATTTATCCCAAAATCACCCTAAGCCTGGTTCCGACCTCGTTCAGCCGCTTCTCCCTCTCCCTGTAATCGGGCAGGACGGCGGCAACTATCGCCCAAAAACGGGGGCTGTGGTTCATCTCCGAGAGATGCGAAAGCTCATGCACGACGACGTAATCCATCAGCTCGGGGGACGCAGCAGCCAGCCGCCATGCGAAGTTTATCGTCTTTCGTCCCGAGCAGCTGCCCCAGCGCTTTTCTGCGCCGCTTATCTTCACCTGTGACGGCGAAACGCCCATTATCCGTGAGAAATATTTCACCCTCTGCGGCAGATATTCCTGTGCCGCACGGCGGTAGATGTACTCAAGCTGAGCCGAAATATCACCGATATCACGTCCCTCGGGTATCTCCAGCTTATCGCCCGTGAAGAGAAATCCGCTGCCGTAAACTATCGGTATCTCACGTCCCATAAGCGGGAAAGTTCCCGAAAATGCGTACTTTCTGCGGATATCCTCCGACTTTTTCCTATGCTCGTTTATCCAGCCGCTGTGCTTCTCGGCAAATTCGGCGATAGTTTTATCGGGGCAGCCGTATGGCACTTTGATGATAACGTTCCCATCGCCGTCAACTGTCAGCGAGAGCGTTTTTCTGCGGCTTTTTATAATAGTATAGTCCATGCTTATCTCCATCTGACGGATCTTCCGCCGTCTATCGGGGCGGGTGCTTTGACGGTCGGGAATTCTATGCGGATAACGAAATATCCGTCATCGAGAGCCGCCGATATTTTTCCGCCCATCTTTTCGGTGAATTTTTTTGCTATGGAAAGTCCGAGCCCCGTGGTTTTCTTGTTTCTCGACTTATCGGTCGTGTAAAAACGCTCAAATACCTGCGAAACATCGCTTTGTGACACGGTATCCGTTCTGTTTTTGAATGTCAGGATGCATTTTCCGTCCTTTTCCTCGCTTTTCAGTGCAAGATCGCCGTGACCGTGCGTAAGTGCGTTGTTTACGATATTCGATACGGTGCGTTCAAGCATATCCGCATTTCCCGAAATATAGCACGGACGCTCGGGAATGTCGATATCAGGCTCGATGCCGCGTTCCTGAAATCTGTCGAAAAAGAGGATTATCTCGTCACGGAGCAGGTTGTTTATGTTGATGCGCTCCGTTTCAAAGGTGAATTCGTCCGCCTCTATCCTCGAAAATTCAAAGAGCTGTTCAAGCATTTTCTGCACCATGCTTATTTTCTTGGATATCACATCGACATATTCACGCCGCTTTTCGTCGGATATGTCGCCGTTCAGCATCTGGATATATCCGCTTGCAGCCGTGAGCGGAGTTCTTAGGTCGTGCGATATCGAGGTGATGTTCTGGCGGAAGTTCTTATTCTGTCTTACGATATCGCTTTCGGTAGATTTATAGTGCTTCAGCAGGGTGTTTATCTGCAAAGCGAGCTTTCTGACACTCTTGCTTTTCGACCCGCAGGACACCTCAATGTTCGTCTCATTTTCCGAAATAAATTCTATCTGACGGGAGAGCGAACGCACCTCGCTCCGCACGGCGATCAGTGCGGTGGAAAGTATGATGATGACGATGCCCGCCGCCGTCAGCAGCAGTAAAGCAGCTAAATTCATGCTCAGATATCCTTTCCCGAAAATACACCTATGCCGATGGCTGTTGAAGCTGCGATGTATACTGCGGATGCTATCACCGCAGCTATGGCGGTAAGTCCCTTGTCGGCATACTGCGACGTGATGTTAAGTGCCGAGCCGAGCCACAGGAACGAAAGATCTGCCCTGAAAAACTGGCTCAGCAGCTCTGTGATGATGCCGCCGAACATACAGAACACGATTATAACAGCCGTTGCCCCGCCCGACCGGATAATGAACGCCAGAGCCGCCGAGCAGCAGACAAGTGCAATATATGGCACAAGACTCATAAGCGTTCCCACAAAATATTGTGTTGACTTTGCGTCTTTTATATCCCCGAAATCGAAAAGGACGGAAGCTGATATAAACATCGCAAGCTCATATACGAGGATAAGCATAAGCGAAAAAATTATGCATACCGCAAGCTTTGAGAGATAGAGCTGCGCCCTGGAAAAGCCCTTTGATGCTGTGTTTTTCATAGTTCCGTGGACGAATTCGCCCGTTATGAATATCGATGTGAATATGCAGGCAAATATTGCGAGCATGATATTTCCGTTCAGCGGGACAGCCATCATTTCAAGCACGGTAGGATATCTGATATCCATGTCAACGAATTTCTGACCCGACTGCGCCTCGGAAACGTCGATACTGCTCTGCATTCCCGCCTCAAAGCCGACCTTCAGCCCACGCTGAAAGCTGTCCTCGACCTCAGCGGCGAGCTTGTCTTGGTAATCGGTGTAATCGTCGGACGAAGTGATCTCGCCGTTTCTGAGCTTCTCCTGATATTCGAGCGTAATTCCGACGGAGAAGTTGATGAAAATAACGGAAAGCACGCAGAAAGCCGCCGTGACGATAACGAGTGTGCGGAAGCTGACCATGCGCAGCATTTTGTAGATATCCGCTTTCAGCATATTTATCATTTCTTTTTGACCCCCATTTTTTCGAGGAAATATTCCTCGGCATCTGCGCCTGACGGGACAGCGGCATTAACATCAACGCCGTTTTCGACGAGTGCCTTTACGACTTTCCCGCTCTCGTCGATGTAATCGAACAGGCGGATAATATTATCGGGGAGGATATCGTAATTGCTTGTTCCGAGGACATTTTCAAGCACTGTGCTTGCCTTTGACGGGTCGCTGACGGTAATTTTCAGGCATCTTTTACAGTTGGCTGAGAGTTCGTCGGCGGTTATTTCCTCAACGAGCTGACCCTCGCTTATAACGCCGTAGCAGGTAGCGGTTTTGGACAATTCGCTGAGAATATGGCTTGATATCAGCATAGTGATATTATTTTCGGAATTCAGTCTGATGAGGAGTTCTCTTATATCGCTGATACCTTCAGGGTCAAGACCATTGATAGGTTCATCGAGCAGGAGAAGATCGGGATTTCCGAGGAGTGCGGCGGCGATGCCGAGACGCTGCTTCATACCGAGGGAGAAAGCCTTTGCCGGTTTGCGTCCCGTATCTGAAAGTCCGACGGTATCGAGCATTCTGTCTACGGCTTTTTCGTCGGGAATGCCGTAAAGTCTGCGGTAGACCTCGAGATTTTGTTTAGCTGTGAGGGTAGGGTATACGGCGGGGTATTCGATTATAGTGCCGATTCTGCGGCGCTGGAAATTAAGGTCGGAGCTGCCGAAGAGTTCGATAGATCCGCCTGATGGGGAAGCGATGCCTGCGGCGAGCTTGATGAGGGTAGTTTTGCCTGCGCCGTTTCTGCCGATAAGACCATAGATATCGCCTTTTCTGACATTTATATTAACGCTGTCGAGGACTGTTTTGTTTTTATATTTCTTAGTAAGTCCGTATGTACGCATAACGTAGTCCATAGAAAATCTCCTTTACGATGATGATAAACACATTATACCCTCAAAAAATAAGGAAATCATATAAAAACCATAAAGAAATCCTAAAGCGGGGACACCTCTACGGGTTTCCTGCGGTTCATTTTGCTTTTTGTTTTCCGTGCGGAAAAACATCATTCGTGCGGTAAAATGCAGAAATTCCAAAAATATTCGTGTTATTCAGTGTAAAAATCCGAAGAAATTCCGCAGATTTTTACACGAATATCTTATATGTTATGTTCGGAAGCTTTAAATGCATGGGAAAAGCAGCCCCTTTGACCTTACTGCATCACATACACGCATTTCAAGAAACAACATACGCCTTATCGTTACATATCAGCAGCACTGTATCTCTGTCCTGAGTAACATAAAAATCATCAATATGCTCCAAATTATTTTTTTCTATTATTGACGGGAAATTATCCATGATAAGTCCGAACCGCCCGCTGAAATTCCCTTTATATCCATAAAGCTCACCCGATGATAATGCCACAGGGGAATAGTCTCCCGCTTCAATTTTCTGAGGGGTGCCATCAGTGCAGTTCAAGTCATATTCAG
>OLGV01000547.1_pt1 | contig 15431 bp, 8 predicted proteins | sample 1605761 | NCBI WGS metagenome assembly OLGV01 (sample SAMN03283245) | human gut metagenome | biome: human-associated habitat; material: feces | host: Homo sapiens | place: Peru | collected 2012
TCATTCTCTTTGTCTTTATGATCGGTTTGCAGGTAGGTCCGGGCTTCTTCGAAAGCTTCAAGAAAGGCGGTGTGACGCTCAACCTGTTGTCGACGGCTGCGATATTCCTCAATGTCTGTGTGATGTTCGCATGCTATTATCTCTTCTTCGACACCAGCAACCCCAACAACTTGCCAATGATGGTGGGTACACTCTATGGAGCCGTCACCAATACGCCAGGTCTTGGTGCCGCCAACGAGGCGCTGCTAAGCGTCTTCCCCAATGGTGCCCCAAGTATTGCCAACGGTTATGCCTGCGCTTATCCACTCGGTGTGGTAGGCATCATCGGTGCCACCATTCTCATCAAGTACATCTGCAAGGTGAACACCGCGGATGAGGAGGAGAAACTAAACGAAGAAGACGCAGCCAACCCACATGCCAAGGCGCACAACATGCACCTTCGTGTGGAGAATACCTATATCGCAGGACGCACTCTCCGACAGGTTTCCGAGTTTCTGAACCGCGACATCGTGTGCTCACGACTGCTCCACAATGGCGAGGTGAGCATTCCTAACAGCCAGACTACCTTCGAGGTGGGCGACGAGCTGCTCGTTGTATGCGCCGAGGCTGACGCCGAAGCCATCAAGGCCTTCATCGGTCCTGAGATAGAGGCTGAATGGGATCGTGAGAAAGACGAGGTTCAGCACTTCGTGAGCAAGCTCATCATCGGTGACACTGCTCCTAAGATGCAGGTGAAGGAAACTGGTCTCTACCACATCGTGCTTGACAATAACAAAAACAAAGACCTTGCTGAGGGGGCGCAGATTATCATTCAAAAGGCTGATTTCGGTGTCCGTGGCGCTTGCAACAGCTGGGGCTTCACAAAGGGTGAGCCAACAGTGGGCGCTGACGGAGTCATCACTTTCACTTGGAAAGACCTTGATTTCCCTTCAAAAGGCGAGTTCAAATTCTCTTCTTGCGACGGCTGGAAAATCAATCTTGATGAGGAAGGCAAAGTGAAGGCTGAGGTCTCTTTCGGCCTTGAAGGAGGCAAACTCGCTCTTACTTCTACCAATATTACAGTTGATAAAGCCGGTCTTTATGACCTGACTCTCGTCTTCACTCCGAAGGCTGGTGAACTTGCCGGTTCATTCTCTTACACATCCACTCTCACAAAGGAGTCTAACCTTCCTGAAGCTTGCTATCTTATCGGAGCTGGCATCAATGGTTGGGATCTCCCAGGAAATGAACTTGCTATGATTCCGGCACACTCTGAGCCTGGCTGTTTCTGGGCAATCCGCTACATTGAGGCAGAAAAAGGCTTCAAATTCTCTCAAATTGCAACTGGTTGGGGCAAGGACTTTACCGGACTTGGAACTGATACAGGTTATACTGTAAATGACAACAACTGCTTTGTGGCAGAATCCGGCCTTTATATGATTGAGGTGGATTACAGTAAGAATGTCGTTACTGTTTCCAAGGCTGTCGTATGCGGAATGGGAGATGTATTCGGTAGCTGGGATGAAGGGAAATATCCTTTCACTGTCTCAGGACAGACTATGACAGCAACAGCTACTAATGCTGCTAATCTTCGTATGTATGCGGTTTCTACATTTGCGGCAGCAACAGGAAACTGGTGGCATCGTGAGTTCAACATCTACGACGGCAAGATAGTTTATCGTGGAACCGCCGGCAGTGACCCAGATGCAGTGCCTGTAACAGCCGGACAGACCATCACTCTCGACTTCAATGCCGGAACCGGTACAATCAAATAATCCGGTTATCTCGTAAATAGCTTGGATTATTATCGGCCGGTGGCTCCTGACAGAGCTGCCGGCTGCAATGTCAGAGGACTTCTGCCCTTTCCTGTCCCGGAAGCGGATAATTGCCGGAGGGAGAGCCTCTAAAACGAAAACTGCTTGAAAATGAAAAAATATCTCCTTCTTTTTGCTGCGGCGATGTCTGCCCTGCTCTTTTCCTGCACTCCGCAGGACAATCCGTCGGAACCTGTCAATCCGCCGGCAGGATTCGACATCAACAATCTTCAGCCGGGATTGAGCAGCGACCCTCTCAGTCTCTCTGCTGACGAGTCCTGCACGCTCTACTTCAAGGCCGGCGGAAAATATCCGTTCTCCGGTTACGATGACGAGCTTTATGCCCACATTGGAGTGGTAAACTTCGAGTGGGAGCACGTGCAGGCCGACTGGGATGTGAATATCGAAAAATGCCTCTGGCAGAAGACCGAAGTCGCTGATGTGTGGAAACTTCCGATTGAGCCGACTATCCGCCAATGGTTCGGGGTGGATGATGACGAGCCGCTCACAAAAATTGGAGTCGTTGTTCGCAATGCCGCTGGAACAGAGCAGACCAAGCCTGACTTTTTCCTCAGTGTAAAGGACGAAGGCCGTGAGTTCAAGCCTGCGGATGTGGAGATGTCGGCAATGCCTTCCGGAGCTCAGTACGGAATCAACATCACCGGACAGGAAGTTACACTTGTGCTTTACGAAAAGGATAAGGACGGGAAACACTATCCGCATTGTTTCCTTGTCGGAGACTTCAATGACTGGAAAGTTTCCAACCGCTTCCAGATGAAACGTGACGAAACGGCGGGTTGCTGGTGGTACAAACTCTCGGGAATGGATGCGGACAAAGAATACCGTTTCCAATATCATCTCATTGATTCAGAGGGTGATGCGCTACGCATTTCCGACCCATATTCCGAGATTGTCTATAGCGGAGAGGACAAATGGATATCCTCTTCGACCTATCCTGATATGCCGGACTATCCTTCCGGAACTTCGGGACTTGTGTCCGCATTTCAAATCAATCGTCCCGAATATAATTGGAAGATAAAGGATTATAATGTTGCGGACAAAAACGACATTGTGATTTATGAGCTTCATCTGAGGGATTTCAGTGCCACTCACGACCTTTCGGGTGCGGAAGAAAGGCTCGATTATCTCGAAAATCTCGGCGTCAATGCCATAGAACTTATGCCTGTCCAGGAGTTTGACGGAAACAACAGTTGGGGATATGACCCTTGCTCTTATTTCGCCCTTGACAAGGCTTATGGCACTCGTGAGCATTATAAGGCATTTATCGACGAATGTCACAGCAGGGGAATAGCCGTGATACTCGACGTTGTCTATAACCACGCCACAGGCTCTCATCCTATGGCGAAGCTCTATTGGAATTCGGAAAAGAATCAGACAGCAGCCAACAATCCTTGGTTCAACGAAGTGGCTCCGCATCCTTATTCCGTTTTCCACGACTGGAACCACGAAAATCCGATGGTGCGGGAACACATTAAGAGGAGCCTGCGCTATCTTTTGGATGAGTACAAATTTGACGGATTCCGTTTCGACCTCACAAAAGGATTCACCCAGCGTAAATGCACGGACGCGACTGTCTCCAACTACGACCAGGGAAGAATCGACGTTCTCAGTGAATATGCCAAGGCGATTTTCGATGTTAAGCCGGGAGCAGTGGTGATTTTGGAGCATTTCTGTGAAACTCGTGAGGAGAAGGCTTTGGCTGCAGCAGGTATGCAGATGTGGCGCAATGTGAACAATGCCTACTGTCAGACTGCGATGGGATGGCTCAAAGATGGTGATGATTTGACTCAGATTTGGACCGGAAGCACTATGCCTTTCGGCTCCTGGGTGGGTTTTATGGAGAGCCACGACGAAGAGAGGACTGCCTACAAATCTCTTAAATGGGGAAATGGAATCACAGGAAACCTTGCGGCAAGAATGCAACGGTTGGGACTTAATGCCGCATTCTCGCTGCTCGTTCCGGGGCCTAAGATGATTTGGCAGTTTGGCGAACTGGGCTACGATGTCTCAATTGAAGAAAACGGACGCACGGGAGAGAAGCCGCTCCATTGGGATTATTATGATGTTCCGGAGCGCAAGGCCCTTTACGACACATACGCCAAACTTCTCAAGTTCCGTCGGGACAATGCCCGTATCTTCGATATGGACGCAAGTTTCGAGATGTGGGCAACGGGCGGGATATCTGCCCGTACAATGTTCGGTTCAAATGAGGGTAAGTCATTCGCGGTCATCGGTAATTTCCTGACTACAGACTATGACGATACATACACCCTCAAATCAGCCGGAACCTGGTATGACCTCTTCAGCGGAAAAACCTATAATGTGGGTTCCGACTGCCGGGTCAACATCCCGCTCAAGGCAGGAGAGTTCGTTGTGCTGACAAATTTCAAATAGTGCTATCTTTGGCTGATGATTAAAAAAATTAAACTTGCGGCACTGACCGCTCTGGCAGTTCTTGTCTGCGCCTGTGCGCCGGATTTGGGTCTCGACAATCCTCAGACTCCTTCCGGAGGGGGCACGGGCACGACAAGCCAGGGCGGCGGGAGCGGTTCTGACGGCGGTTTCAAGGCGGAGGAAGGTCTTGAGTGGCTTTTCTCCGGGGACAACATTCCGGAGTTTCATCTTGAAGTTTCGCTCGCGGAGTGGAACCGGCTGCTTGGAGAATTTGACAAGAATAATAATACTTCCGAATATATCCACGCGGATGTACTTTGCAACAAGGGAGAGGAAAAAATCAGAATCGGAGATATCGGCCTTCGTCTCAAGGGTAACACATCCCGTCGCAGGCCCGAGGGGAATCAGGGGATGATGCACACGGCGGGGCAGACAGATTGGCACCACTGCCACTACCAGCTTAACTTCACCAAATATAACAAAGACCTCGCACACGAGTTGCACGGGGTCAAGAAGCTCTATCTCAAATGGTTCAAGGACGATCCGATGTATGTGCGGGAAGTTTTCTGCTTTGACCTTTTTCGCCGCGTCGGGGTGTGGACTGCTCCTCATTCCGCCTACTGCCGGCTTTGGATTAAGGTGGCGGGTGATCCGTCCGAGACCTATCTCGGTGTCTACAATATGATTGAACTTATTGACGGACGCTACGCCAATGCTCGGGGCAAACAGTTCGCGTTCAAGGACGGTTTTCTTTGGAAATGTTCCTATGGCGCATCCCTTTCCGACGCTTCTGACAATCTTATCGGCAATGACGGTTCTGACAAGGCCTACGAGCTCAAAACTCAGACTGCGGAATATGACGCAGCCAAGGCTCAATTGCAGGATTTTATAAAGAAAGTCGCCAGCAAGGGAGACGAGAGTTTCAAAAACTGGATTGTGGAGGTCTGTGATGTGGAACTTTTGCTGAAAACCTACGCCGTCAATGTCGCTGTGGGAATGTGGGATGACTACTGGAAAAATAAGAATAACTACTATCTCTATTTCAATTCGAAGGATCTCTATGCCTATAAGATCTTCTTCATCCCCTACGACTACGACAATACTCTCGGCACATCCTATCTGGATATGGATGCCGGCCGTCAGGACCCTCTCAACTGGGGAGATAATTCCAACCCATTGATTTACAAACTTCTCAAACACGAGGAGTTCCGGAAAATCTATAAAGACGCGCTTCTTTCTCTCGTTGATCCTGTGGCGGGAGAATTCTACTACACACGTTCTATGGCGAGAATCCGCGAATGGCATTCCAAAATCGGGGATTATGTTTCCAATGACACAGGGGAGGATATGTCAATCGAGGACCGTCCTGCCTCTTGGAGCAACCACGGGGAATATCGTCTTTTGGAAGATAGCAACAATTTCTTTAAAATACGCGCAGAGGCCATTGAGCGCTATTGCAGATAGATCTAATAATATGAACTTGATGAAAAAGACATTTTTTGCGGCTCTCGCACTTCTATTGCTGATTTCCTGCTCGGAAAAGACTCCTCACGCAGGATGGACTTATGACACGGTGGTTTATGAGATGAACCTGCGCCAGTACACCCCGGAAGGGACTTTTGCTGCGGCCAGAGAGCAACTTCCTCGTCTGAAAGAACTCGGAGTGGACGTCATCTGGCTTATGCCGATTTACCCGATTGGCGAGAAAGAGCGCAAGGGAACTCTCGGCTCCTACTATGCGGCTAAAGACTATTGCGCGGTGAATCCGGAGTTTGGCACGATGGAGGATTTCGAAGATTTTGTTGCCGCAGCAAAGGCACAGGGCTTACGTGTAATTCTTGACTGGGTGGCAAACCACACCTCTCCTGATGCCGTTTGGATTGACTCCAAGCCTGCCGACTGGTATGAGAGGGACTCGCTGGGAAATACCATTGTGGAATATGACTGGACTGACATCGCTGCCTTGAACTATGACAACAAGGCAGGAAAATGCTATGCGTTTTTGGATGGAAAAGGGCATCGACGGTTTCCGCTGCGATATGGCTTGCGAAGTGCCTTTCGAGTTTTGGACAAGGACAATCTCTTCTCTGCGTGAGGATTGGCCGGGGATGTATATGCTCGCAGAGGGCGAGGACCCGCAGTTGCACGCATCAGGTTTCGACGCATCCTACGCTTGGGAACTCCACCACCTGTTGAACGACATCGCTCAGGGACGAAAGAATATTCCCGAACTTCTTGACTACATCAGCCGCGACTCGGAGCGTTTTCCTCAGGATGCTTTTCGTCTTATGTTCACTTCCAACCACGACGAGAATTCCTGGGCGGGGACAGAGTTTGAGAGAATGGGTGACGCGGCGCAGCTGATGGCGGTGCTCACATTCACGCTTCCTTCCGGACAGCCGCTGATTTACACCGGACAGGAGATGGGTTGGAACCACCGTTTCCTCTTCTTTGAAAAAGACCCGATTCCTGCTTGGGAGGAGAATGATTTCACCAAGTTCTACCAAAGCCTCATCCGTTTCCGTCACGACCATCCTTCGCTCCGTCCGGGCGAAAAAGGCGGTCGTTTCGAAGTCGTTTCCACCGAAGACAGCACACTCGTTTTCCGAAGGGTGCTTCCGAATGATGTTGTCACAGTATCCGCACAGCTCTGCCCACCGTGGAACTGGAATCTGGATGCGAAATAAGTTTTAAAATTTTATTCAGTAATTTTGAGATGAAAAAGATATTTGGAATTATTATGACGGCAGTTATGCTTGGCTCTTGCAACTCTAATTCGGTTTTTGTTCCAGAAGAGGTAACTGATGCCGATTTGACGCAGATTTGCAGAGTCGAACCTCTTTCCTGGTGGGTGGGAATGAACACCCCGTTGCAACTTTTGATTCAAGGTGAGGGGATTTCGGAATATGACGTCGTTTTTGAGGGCGGAAACGGAGTGAAGGTGAGCGGAGTCCATAAGGCGGACAGTCCGAACTATCTTTTTGTCGATGTTGCCATATCAGCGAATGCGCAGCCGGGGACATATTATCTCGTGTTCACAAAAGGGGAGGAGAGTTTCAAACGTGCCTACGAAATCGGGGCGCGTGTTGAGGGCTCTGCGCAGAGGAAAAGTTTTTCAAGTGCGGATATGATTTATCTCATTATGCCGGACCGCTTTGCAAATGGCGACCCGTCTAATGATTCGACGCCCGACACCGCTGAAAAGGCGGACCGCAGCGAATTTTTCGGAAGACACGGCGGTGACATTCAGGGGATTATCGACCATCTCGACTACATCGCGGAACTCGGTGCGACAGCAATCTGGCCGACTCCGCTTTTGGAAGATAATGCGGAGCACGAGTCCTATCACGGTTATGCGGCATCCGACTACTATCACATCGATTCCCGTTTCGGCAGCAACGAACTCTATCGGGAGTTTGTCGGAAAGGCACACGGGAAAGGTCTGAAGGTCTTGATGGATATCGTCACAAACCATTGTGGCACATCGCATTGGTGGATGAAGGACCTGCCTTTTGCCGATTGGATTCATCAATATCCGCAGTACACCGGAACCAATGTCTGCTTTTCCACGAATATGGACCCGAACGCTTCCAGAAAGGACCTCGAAATCCAGGAAAGCGGATGGTTTGTCCCTTCGATGCCGGATATGAATCTCGACAATCCTTTCGTGCTCAGCTACTTCACTCAGTGGGCAGTTTGGTGGGCGGAGTATGCGGGACTCGACGGTTTCAGGGTGGACACCTACCCTTACAACGAGAAAGAGCCTATGTCCCGCTGGTGCAAGGCCATCACAGATGAGTACCCGAATTTCAATATAGTGGGCGAGTGCTGGACTTCATCCATCCCGCAACTTGCCTATTGGCAGAAGGATGCGCTTGTGAACAACTTCAACTCTAATCTCCCGTCCGTGATGGATTTTCCTCTTCACGATGCCCTGCGTATGGGACTGAACGAGGGAGCAGGCTGGGGCTGCGGAATGACGAGGATATACGAGATTCTCTCGCACGATTTTCTCTATCCCGATGTGAATAATCTGCTGATTTTTGCCGGCAACCACGACACGGACCGAATTGGGGATGTGGTAGGGAAGAATCCGAAGAAACTCAAACTTGCGATGACTCTGATGGCGACAATGAGGGGTATTCCACAGATTTTTGCCGGTGACGAGCTTATGATGGTTTCGGCAGACCGTTCGCAGGGACACGGCGGATTGAGAGTGGATTTCCCTGGCGGCTGGCCTGGTGACAAGATGAATCTTTTCACTCACGAAGGCCGCGAGGCACAGCGCCTCAACACCGACGGCAAAGCGGTCTATCCGGGACAGGCGGAACTGCTTTTCGACTATGTGAGCCGTCTTTTCAATTGGAGAAAGTCAGCTGAGGTCATCCACACAGGACGCACTCTGCATTTTATCACCCGCGACAACACATCCGCATTCTTCCGCTACAACGACAGCAAGGCGGTTTTCGTCTTTATCAACAATTCCGAAGAAGAGAAAAACATCCCGTGGAGCTATTATTCCGAGATTTCCGAAGGCCTGAAAGAGGGCACCGACGTCCTCACCGGCACCACCGTCACCATAGACGACAGCACCAAAGTTGCCCCGGAAACTGCTCTCGTGATCGAATTCCAGCGATGAGCGTATCCTTGCGCGATTCCAGCGATGAAGGTAACTGATTTCGCTCACCTGCGAGGTACAGAAATAATCGCCGGCCAAGACAAATCTACAGCGTCTGCCCTCCGATAAACTCGCGCATGATTGAGGTCGGCGGTATCATAGCGATTTCCTCCGGGCTCAGGGCCACGATGTAACTTAGGAATTTCAGCAGGCGCACGGCCTCGCCGTAGGCTGGAGATGTCGGGCTGATGCGGCGCAGAAGCGGTTCTGCGTAATATTTCAGCATCGGGAGTTCGAACACGAGAGCGGAATTGAACATCACATCGGCATTTTCCTGGAACGGGAAGATGTTGCGGTTTTCGCCACGACGGACGCTCGACCAGCGGAGAATCGTCTCCTCCGGGGATATACCTCTGACGCGGTTGTCACGCACCATACGGCGCAGAATCCTGTTGTCTGTCGTGGAGATGTTGTTGTTCTCGTCAAGCGAAAGGGACGTGAGCGCGGATGCATAGACACGGAAAATCCTCGTCTGGTCCACTCCGGGCACCATTTCAGGGTTCAGAGCGTGGATTCCCTCCATAATGAGTATATCCTCCTTTTCGAGTTTCATCCTGTTGCCCTCGAAAGTGCGGACGCCAGTCTTGAAGTTGAATCTTGGAATCTCCACCTCCTTGCCCGAGAGCAGGTCGTTCAGCTGTGCATTGAGAAAGTCGAGGTCCATCGCATGAAGAGACTCGAAGTCATAGTTCCCGTTCTCGTCCTTCGGAGTGTGCTCGCGGTCGACGAAATAGTTGTCGAGTTCGATGACCTTCGGGTTCAGCCCGAGAATCTTGCACTGTTGCGCGAGACGGAGCGATGAGGAAGTCTTTCCGGACGATGATGGGCCGGCAATGAAAACAATCTTCACGCTTTCGTGTTTCTGCCAGATTGCGTCTGCGATGGCGGCATACTTGCGTTCATGTCGCGCCTCGGCGAGGTTTATGATTTCGCGGGCATGTCCTTCGAGTATGGCCTTGTTAAGCGAGCCCACGCTGCTGACTCCGAGCACACGGCTCCATTTTTCGTGATCGTCGAGCGCGGCGGCCAGTTTCGACTGCTTCTTCATCGGGAGAATCCTGTCCTTCTGCCCGAGCCCCGGATATTGTAGGCACAGACCCTTGCCGAACGGGCGCAGTTCGAATGTCTTGAGGTAGCCTGTGGACGGCAGCATCGGCCCGTAGAATGAGTCTGCCGTGTCTTCGAGGAAATAGACGCTGTAGGTGTATCGGCCAAGTGTTTTCAGCAGTTCAATCTTCTCCGGCTGGCCATTCTTCGCGAAAAGTTTCTCCGCCTCGTCCTCTGTGAGTATCGCCTTGCGGAACGGGATGTTTTTGGCGATAATCTCTTTCATTTTTGCTTTGATCAGTCGCAACTCCCCGCCAGAAGGCACATGTACCTCATATTTCCCTCCTTCGGGATTCTCGTGCAACTCGCAGTAGAGCCCGCTCGGAAGTGCATATTTGATATTTAGGAATTTATCCTGGAAAACGTCCCTCACCGCCTTCTGAAGCACGAAGCAGAGCGACCGGGCGTATGTGCGGATCCCGTTGGGATGGCCGTAGCCTATGAACTCGATTCTGTGTGGTCTGCAAATCTCGAAGCCCAGTCCTTTCAGCGTGTTGTCCACCAGCGCCGCCAGAATCTGCTTGTCTTCCGTCCCCTCCGTTTCCTTCGGCATCATATCCTTTGCTATATCAAGCAGCGTGGTCCCAAATTCGACGTCGCGGTAGCTGTCTGTGTTTTCGCAATAAATTCTGATCTTCTCCATATATATATATTGTCATATTTTATTTGTCTTCTGAACGCGGTTGCACCAAGCGCCGCTGATTCCCTACAAATTAGTGACCGAAGGTGCTCGGGACGGACATATTTTATATAAAATTAGTAATTTTGCAGTATGAAATCGACCGGAAAATATATCGAGATAAGGGGCGCGAATGCGCATAATCTGAAAAATGTTTCATTAGACATTCCGCGCGGGGAGTTCGTTGTGATTACGGGTTTGAGCGGGAGCGGAAAGTCGTCGCTTGCATTCGACACTCTGTATGCCGAGGGACAACGGAGGTATATGGACACGCTCTCAACCTACGCGAAGCATTTTATGGGAATACTCGAAAAGCCTCAGGTGGAGAGCATAGAGGGACTCAGCCCCGTCATCGCAATCGAGCAGAAGACGACGGGAAAGAACCCTCGTTCGACTGTCGGTACGATTACGGAAATATATGATTTCCTGAGACTTCTGTACGCCCGTGCATCGAAGGCCTACTCCCCGGCGACGGGAAAAGAGATGGTGCGCTACACCGATGACCAGATAGTCTCTCTGATTATCGGAAACTACGGCGGGCGCAAGTGCATGCTTCTCTCTCCGCTCGTCCGGGGACGCAAGGGGCACTATAAGGAACTGCTTGCCCAGATGCGAAAGAGGGGATATACCCAGGCGCGGATTGACTCTGAAATCGTCGAACTCTCGGAAATTGAGGCGCTGGATCGCTACAAGCCGCATTTTATTGAACTTGTAATTGACAGGCTCAAGCCGGAAGTGAAGGACGAAAAGCGGATTCGGGAGTCAGTGATGGCGGCTCTGAACCTTGGCAAGGGCTCGCTTGCGGTTTTGGACATGGAAACGGGTGAACTGCACCACTATTCGAAGCATCTGGTGTGCCCGGTCACAGGTCTGTCCCTTGAGGAGCCGGCCCCACATACGTTCTCGTTCAACTCTCCGCAGGGCTATTGCCCCCACTGCAAGGGACTTGGAACCATCGTGAATGTCGATGTGAAGTCCATAATTCCGGACCCGTCAGTTTCGATTGCGGACGGAGGAATCGTGCCTCTGGGGAATATACGCCAGACAAAGAAATTTGACATAATCCGTTCCATTGCAAGGAAATATGACTTTTCATTATACGACCCCATAGAACTCGTGCCACATGAAGCTCTGACTCTGATAATCTATGGCTCTGACGAACTTTTCCGCGTTGGGGAGGGGGCCATGTCAGAGATGGTGTCGTTCCCGGGAATTGTGGGCGACATCGACGACAAGATTGTTTGTCCGGAGTGCGGCGGGACAAGGCTGAAGAAGGAATGCGGTTGTTTCAAGATTGACGGAAAGCCTATCTGGGAGGTCTCGGCGATGGAAATCAGCGCGTTGAAGGAGTGGCTGCTGAGCCTGCCGGGAAAACTTGACAACAGGGGGAACGCGATTGCCAGGGACATTCTCAAGGAACTTGACGAGAGGGTGCAGTTCCTGCTTGACGTGGGTCTTGACTACCTTTCGCTCGACCGTGCCACCGCGTCGCTGTCGGGAGGGGAAAGCCAGCGCATCAGGCTCGCTACGCAAATCGGGTCGAAGCTTGTGAACGTGCTCTACATCCTCGACGAGCCTTCAATCGGGCTGCACCAGAGGGACAACCGCAAACTGATTGCTTCCTTGCAGGAACTTCGTGACAGCGGCAATTCGGTGATGGTCGTGGAGCATGATGAGGAGACGATGAAAGCAGCCGACTGGCTCGTTGATGTCGGTCCTGGAGCTGGTTCCGAGGGCGGGCGCATCTGCATGAACGGCCCGTTCAGGCTGCTGGCCGCGCATCAGGAGGCGGTTGAAGAAAAAAATCCCGGATTTGTCGATGCGACGGGTGAGGAAGATGTCGTTAAGCACTGCATTTTCGGCAATTCGGTGACTCTGGATTATTTGCGTGGAATCAGACGTATTGAAGTCCCGGCCGTGCGCCGTCCGGGGAATGGGCTGTTTCTGACGATAAGAGGGGCGCATGGCAATAACCTGAAGAATGTCGATGCGGCATTCCCTCTCGGATGCTTCATCGGAGTTGCCGGAGTCAGCGGTTCGGGCAAATCAACTCTGATTAACGAAACTCTGATGCCGATTCTGAAAAACAAGTTCTTCAGAGCCAAACTGCCGGTGCTTCCGTATGGCTCGATTGAGGGAGTGGAGAACATAGACAAGGTTATAGAGATTGACCAGTCACCGATAGGCCGTTCTCCGAGGAGCAATCCTGCCACTTTCACGGGCGTGTTCGACGACATCAGAAAACTGTTCGAGGCGACTCCGGACGCAAAGGTCCGCGGGTTCAAGGCGGGCCGTTTCTCTTTCAATGTCGCTGGGGGACGTTGTGAGGAATGCAAGGGAGCCGGTCTGAAGGTTATTGAGATGAATTTCCTTCCGTCGGTGAACGTGGTCTGCCCGCAGTGCGGCGGTCGTCGCTACAAGGAGGACACGCTTGCTGTCTATTATAAGGGGAAGAATATCAATGACGTGCTTGAGATGCCGATTTCAGAGGCATACGAGTTCTTCAGACCGGTGCCTTCCATTGCGGTGAAGCTCAAGGCCCTGCTTGACGTCGGCCTCGGCTACATAACCCTCGGTCAATCCTCCGTCACACTTTCAGGCGGTGAGAGCCAGCGCATGAAACTTTCTGCAGAACTCTCCAAGAAATCCACAGGAAAGACTCTCTACATCCTCGACGAACCAACCACCGGTCTCCACACCGAAGACATCAAGGTTCTTCTCGGTGTCCTCCAGAAACTGGTTGACGGTGGCAACACCGTCATCATCATTGAGCACAATCTCGATGTCCTCAAGTCCGTCGATTACCTCTTCGACCTCGGTCCCGAAGGCGGCCGCCGCGGAGGTCTCATCGTCTCGCAGGGCACCCCCGAGCAGGTCGCCGCCGACCCCGCCTCCGTCACCGGCCCTTTCCTTCAGCCCTTGCTATAATGCTAAAATCTATACTCCGAGAATTATGTTAGCGTCAATGCCCAGCTTGCGATTCATTTCTCTCCCGACTTTCAATGTCGGCTCACTTTTCCCGTTGAGGTATTCACTTACGCGCGATGCACTGATGCCCAACAGTTTGGAGAGACTTAACTGAGTGAGCCCCAGTTCGTACATCCTGAGCTTAAGAACATCGGCCAGAGTTGGTTGCCCGACAGAATAATGTTCGTCGGAGTAGTCTGCCACCATATTTGAGAGAAGCTCCAATTCAATACTGTTGGGGTCATCTTTCGGCGTGTCGTCCGTCACAAGCGGAAGAAGTTCCTCCACTCTCGCGACGGCCCATTCATACTGTTTTTCATTTTCTATCCTTGCCATTTTGTGCCTATTTAGTTGTCTATATATTCCTGCAATCAATTCTGTCATATTCCGAGTGCGTGCCGATAAAACGGATGTAAACGAACTTTATTGTGAACTTAATCACCGCAACTATCCTATAGCAGTTCCCCTTTATGTTGAACACATATCGTTGGTTTCCGACGCTATCTGCACTATTGAATGTTCGCCTGACATCAGCAAAACAAGTCCATTCGCTCCGTTTAACAATGTCAACCCATTCCTGAATTGCGGTTTTTGCATCGGAATGTATCTCAATGTATTCTTTCAGGGTCTTTTCCGTAAAAATTCTCATATCCGTTTGTTTGTTCGGCAAAGATAATATTAAATTCCGAAAAATAAAATATTGTTCTATAAAATAAAAACTGACATGCCGATAGTGTTGACCGCAAGTGTAAATTCAATTTTGTGCATTCTTTTTCTTCAGAATTTGATATTTTGCTTGTGTTTGGAGCATCATGATATTATTTTTAGGATATGACTGTTGCAACAATTCCCATAGCGGCGCGAACTCAGGATTTTCCATACAGGCCTCCCTTTCCTTCAGCCCTTGCTGTAGAAAATGAAAGTCTATAGAAAGATGAAGTAGAGAAGGACGTAGACAGGAAGAAGGATGACGAGGGAGAACTTGGCCATATAGCCGAAGAATGACGGCATCTTTATCCCCTGGCTCTCGGCGATGGATTTTACCATGAAGTTAGGGCCGTTGCCGATGTAGGTGAGAGAACCGAAGAATACCGCTCCGATGGAGATTGCCTTCAGAAGAATCTCCGGAATGCCTGCGACAAACGGAACGCCTTCAAATACACCATTCACAATGCCCGCGCCAGCTGCCGCGACAGATTCCGGAAGACCGCTTGCAAGGCTGTGGAATGCCACTGCGGTAGGCGTGTTGTCAAGGAATGAGCTGAGAGCTCCGGTGGAGAAGTAGAATTCCCAAACCTCGTCAAATCCGAGTCTCGCGGCGTTCTCTTCCATGTAGAGGAGAGCCGGCGTCATGGTGACGAAGATTCCGAGGAATAGTGCCGCCACCTCAAGTATAGGATTCCAGGAGAATTTGTTCATTCCGTAGCGGACGTGGTTCGCCGTTGTGTAAAGGGATATTCCCATGAGGGCGAGAAGCACGAACTCGCGGAGGAACTTGACCCAGAACTTTGCATCAGGGGCGTCCATCTGTGGAATGAATGTCGGATTGATGAACGCTACGGCAAGGATGACGCCCATGAGGTACATGAAATTCTTTCTGCCCCTGAAACGAACCGGCTGTCTTTGCTCCGGCATCTCAAATGCGGACGGATCCTCTTTTTTCGAGAAATAGAACTTGTCGCAGAGATAGTATATCAGCAATAGAAGGCCTCCCGTGAAAAGCCATTCCGGAAGCATATTCAGGAACCACGTGAATGAAGCGCCTCGCAGATAGAGCATAAAAAGAGGCGGG
>OLGV01000548.1_pt1 | contig 15395 bp, 7 predicted proteins | sample 1605761 | NCBI WGS metagenome assembly OLGV01 (sample SAMN03283245) | human gut metagenome | biome: human-associated habitat; material: feces | host: Homo sapiens | place: Peru | collected 2012
CCCACGATTACAGAAAGGTTGAGGAGGCTGACGGGAAATGTTGGGGGACAGAGTTGATGACAGAAGCCCAAAGACACTATGAGGCGCTCAAAGCAGGGGTCGATCAGTTCGGCGGCAATAACGACAAGGGACCGGTGCTTGAGGCTTATCGGATGTGGGTGGAGGAATATGGCGAAAACTCAGCGAGACAGCGTTTCGAGTTGTCTGCTAAAAGGTTGCTTATGAATATGTTCCGTACGGGCTTGTTTGATAATCCCTACACGGATCCTGTGGCCGCGGCTGCCATCGTTGGGTGTGATGAATATGTGAGTGAAGGCTTCAACGCCCAGAAGAGTTCGGTGGTCATGCTTAAGAACAGGGGAGAGGTGATACCGGTTCAAGGACGGAAGAAAGTGTATCTTCCGGAAACTTCAGAGAGTGGACATATTGACCTGAAAATGGTTGGGAGATATTTCGACATAGCCTCGAATGCAGAGGATGCTGATTTTGCTGTCGCTGTGATAGGCGAACCGAAAGGGGGTACGGGCTACAGTGTCGAGGACAGGAATGCAGGAGGGAACGGATATGTCCCGATCAGTCTGCGGTATGGAGAATACACGGCAAATGTGGCGAGAGAGCACAGCATTGCCGGAGGAGACCCTCTCGAGTCTTCATCGAACAGGAGTTACAGAGGAAAAACTGTGACATCGACAAATGCGGCCGATGCGGATGTGATCACAAAGACAAAGTCTGAACTTGGAAACAAGCCGCTTGTCACCGTTGTCTATGCGACAAAACCGTTTGTTCCGGCCGAAATAGAGCCGGGATCTGATGCCTTGTTAGTGGCGTTCGGTGTGCAGTACATGGCTGTTTTTGAGATAATCAGCGGGGCGTATGAGCCTTCCGCTATGCTTCCTATGCAATTGCCAGCCGACATGGCGACGGTTGAACTCCAGAACGAAGATGGGTTCGGGGATATGGAATGCTACCGCGATTCGGAGGGGAATGTCTATGATTTCGCTTTCGGACTCAATTGGACCGGGCAGGTGAAGGACTGGCGGTATCGGAAGTATCATCGTTAGTCCTGTCTTCCGGCAAATTGTTGTTTAGACTCTTGTCTATCAGTTCCTTCGGCGAAAGCCCAAACTTTGCCTTGAAGCGCTTGCTGAAATATTTCGCATCGCTGAAGCCGACAGAATAGGCGATGTCGGACACTCTGAAATGATCTTTGTTTTCAGTTATCATCCTGTAGGCAAGGGTGAGTCTGGAGTTTATGATAAATGCCATCGGTGAAAAACCGGTTAGAGTTTTCATTTTCTCGGTCAGGACGGTTATTGACATCGCCATGGCGGAGGCGAACGCCGGAAGCTTGAATTCGGAATCAGCGATGTTGCCGTTAACAATGTCCACCGCCTGTTTGAGGAACTTCTGGTCCGATGAAGTGTAGTCCACGTCCTTGACATCGAACACAAGCTTCCGTTTGAACTCGCGTCCGCCTCCGGAGGTCTTCCTGTCAAGGAGATTGTGAATCATCGCGGACAGGACAGAGTAGTTGCATGGCTTGGCCAGATAGCCGTCCGCTCCGTGGCGATAGCCCTCGATGCTGTAGCTGTCCCCGGTTTTGGCGGTGAGAAGAATTACCGGGATGTGGCTGAATTCGATGGTCTCCTTGATTTTCGAACACAGCTGAAGCCCGTCCATATCTGGCATGAAAACATCTGAAACCACAATGTCAATATGTTCTTTATCAAGTAGTTCCAGTGTCTTTTGTGCGCTGTTGCAAGTCAAGACGTTGAACCTGAGAGACATCACTCCTTCGAACAATTCGGTGAGATCCTCGTTGTCATCCACAAAGAGTATCGTCCTGTCGCTCTTGACAATTGTTTCTGTCAGACTGTGCGCAAGTGGTATCCTTGTGTCGACATCCATGCTCTCGTCAATCTCCTCGGGAGAATAGTTTTCCTTGGCCACCGGAATGTGCACGATAAAGCGGTTCTTAACCTGTTCGTTGCTCACCACTTCAATAGTGCCCTTATGCAGTGTCACGAGAGACTTGACGAGAGACAGGCCTATCCCGTTTCCGATAGTTTTGAACTGACGGTATTCTCCCTCGTAAAAGCGTCTGAAAAGGCCTTCGATCGTCTTCTTTGACATCAATTTGCCATCGTTCGAGCATGCGATTTCCAGAATCCCGTCCCCGCACAGCGAGACCTCAACGGAAATGTGTCCTCCGTCAGGAGTGTATTTCACCGCATTTGAAATGAGATTGTATGCAATCTTGTCAATCTTGTCCGTATCGAACCATCCGTCAATGTCTTTCGGCTTGCTGCTGAATGTGATCTTAAGGCAGTGCTTTCTGACAAGGGGAGCGAAAGACTCGACGCAGTGTCTGATGAACCTTGCCACATTGCCGTGGGAGACCAGCAGCCGGAGGTTTCCACTCTCCGCCTTTCTGAACTCCAGAACCTGCTGCACCAGCCTCATCAGTCTCACAGCGTTGGCAGACATTATTGTATAGACATTCTTTTCTTTCAGGTCTTTCGGTTCAAGGCTTTCCATTCCGGCGAGGATTATGCTCAACGGCGTTAGAAACTCGTGTGACACATTCGTGAAAAACTGGAGTTTCGCTTGATTGATTTCCTGGGCCTTGTGTTTTTCGAACTGTTCCATCTCGATGCGGCGGCGGAATCTGTAGGAGGAGCGGATGATGAGAATAACCGTGACGAACAGACCTGCGAAGACAAAGACATAAATCATTATCGCCCACCACGAAAGCCACGGGTTGCCAAGCACATGGATTTGTATGGAGGTGCCAATGCTGTCCGTGGTTTCCCCACTTCGTGTTCCATAGACTTCAAAGACATATTTCCCTGGATCAAGATTCTGGAACAAGGCATAATTGTGATTCCCGTTCACGATTTTCCAGTCATCGGACAATGCCGCCCGTCCCTGTCTTGAGAGCCTGTAGCGATAGACATTGCCTGCCGGATTGTGGAAGTCGAACAGTGTGAAATGTATGTCAAGCATTGGCGCGTTGTGGTTCACGACAATGTTATCGTCTATCACGATGCTCCTGTTGCCGATCTTTATATCGGAGAGGTCTATAGAGCCGGATTTGGTCGTGTTGCGCTGCTGTCGGCATGGGAAGAAACGTATGCCGCTGAAGCAGCCGAATGCCATGCAGTCCTTCTCGGGCACATAAACAGCAGTGTTGTGGCTGAAGAAATCCATGGCACCGTTTCTGGCTATGTCAATGTAGGAGATGGAGTTAAGGCTGCCATCCTCACTTTCCACGAATGAAACGAGAGAGTTGTTTGTCGCCACCCAAATCCTTCCGTATGGATCCTCGGCTATGTTCGTGACTCCATGCCCGTCAAGGAATACGAACCTGCCGACCTTTTCGAACCTGTCATCCTTCTTGTTCCAACGGAACAGTCCGTCCCACATAGAGCCTGCTCAGACATTTCCCGCAGAGTCGGCGCAAATGGAGTTGAAACTGCCTGTTCCCTGACAGGAGTTGGACTTGTAGAACTCCATCGCTTCCGAAGAGTCTTTCGGGCAGCGGATTATTCCTTCGTGTGATGTCGCTATCCAGATGTCTCCGGAAACCGGACTGACGGATATGCTGGAGATTTTCTTCTGAAGGTCGGAAATATTCCCATTGCGCATTTTGCCTGACAACGCGCGGACGCTTTTGTCGGGACTCATTACGAAAACGCCCTCTCTTGTGCCGATCCACACGTTCCCGTCACTATCCTCTGCGAGAGCCTTGATGCAATCGTTGGTCATCGCAGGAGCGGTTGAAGAGTTTATGATTTCGGTCAATCCGGTTACTGTGTCATACACCCACACTCCCTTGTCGTAGCTTCCGAAGCATATTTCCGATGTGCCGCGACGAAGCAGCATGGCGTCGAAATTGTTTGTGTAGAGGAATCCCTCAAATTCGGGAAGATCCTGATAGCCGGTGAAACTCCCGTTGGAAGAGGCGTATTTTATGAATCCGTGTCCGGAAATCCCCATCCACCAGATGTCATTGTCTCCGGAAAGAAAACTGGTGACAGAACTTGTGTTGTACTCTCGGCGGACACTCTCAAGCCTCATCACAAAATTGTCGGTTTCGTCCGCGTCAGGAGGTGTCTCGGCCTTACATACGCCGCCACCGAACATTCCTACAAGCATGCAGTCATCCTTTGTCTTGAGCACCGAATTGACCTCGTTGTACGGGAGGTTGCCGTATTCCGGCTGGGGAGAGAGATTGATGAATGTGTCGGAGAAATGTCCTCCATCATATTGGAGAATGCTGAGGCCACTTCGGTTGCCGACCCACATATTCTTTTCCGAATCAAAGGATATGGTGTAGATTATGTCATCCAGTAGAGAGTCTGTCCGGGATGAATGTCGGTAGTGTTTGCATTCAGGTTCGCCGGAATAGAGAGAGGAGAGGCTTGCGCGCATCAGCCCGTGTCCCCAGGTGCCTATCCAAAGGTTGCCCTCGTTGTCTGTGGCCAGTGTGTAGGCGTGGCGTATGTCTGAATCGGAAAAGGAGTAGAGTTTACCTTTCTCGATGTCATAGCGGAACAGTCCGGAATTCCATGTCGTTATCCACAGCGACCCTCTATCATCGATGAGCAGGTCTACCACATCGGTGACATACTTCCCGTCCGCGACTCTGAAATCCATCTTCAAGAAGCCGTCTTCGGACGCGTTACCCATGAATACTCCCTTGTCTCCGCCTACCCAGATGCGTCCAAGACTGTCTTTTGCCATTGCTGAGACATTCAGATGCTCTGTCACGTTGTCATTGATCTTCCGCATGGCTCCTGTCCTGCGGTCAATCTTTAGCAGACCTCTTTCGGTTCCTATCAGCATCGTCCCGTTTTTCCCTTCCATTATGCGGTGCAGATAACCGTCGGCTCCGTCAGAATCCTTGTCAGAAGGGTAGACTTTCATCTGATAGCCGTCATAGCGGACAAGTGCGCTATAAGTGACTATCCAGACATATCCCTCCGAGTCTTGATAGAGAGCCGAGACATCGTTGAGCAGGATGCCACTGTCCTGCAGCGGCCGGAAGTTCATCCTCCGGCCGATACCGTATGCCTGAATCTCCATAAAGAGAAAGAGCGACAGTAATATTACTGTAAATGCCCGGGTCTCATTCGATGAAGAGGTTTTCCACATTCCAAATCAAACTGCTCAGTTGTTGAACGGATACCAGAACACCAGGTCTTCTCCGGGAACAATCTCGGCTTCCCTCAGATATGAGACTTGATGTCCTCCGACAAACGCGGCGGCTTTGACAACAGATTTTTCACTGATTCTTACAGGTTCTCCTGTCCACAACTTCGAGGATGCGTCAGGTGTGCTGCCGTCAAGGGTGTAGCGGATCTGTGCCGCTGCGTTCTCGCAGTCCAAAGATAGTTCACTGAATCCGTTTTCGCAAGCCTTGGCCGTGATGTACGGCCCGTCGTGCAGGTCATAAACATTCAGCCCCCTTGATCTCAGCCCGGGAATATGTGAGTTGACCCTCAATTTGAAATTGTTCCAGTCTTTCTCCGTTTTAGACCATGCAAGTTCCGAAACGGCAAGCAGACGTGGAAACATCATATATTCAAGATGATTCTCGTCCGGAATGTATTCAGCCCAAGAACAACCTTGGACTCCGTAGACATTTCCGGCATTTCCCGGAAGGATGAATCCGATTGTGTCAATGCTTTGGACAGACCCTTTTATGAGCGCTTGGTTGAAACTTGACAGAACCTCTGTCACAGGCTGGGGTTCGAAACTGTACATTTTTTTTAGAGGACTGTAACCATACATGGCTTTCGGCTCTTTCGCCGGTTCCGCTTGATACCAGTCGAAATACAAGACTTCTCCCGGGGTCATCACCGCTTTGAGACCTCTGTTCGCCGCCTCTATGCCGCCCTGCTGTCCTCGGTAGGAATAGACCAGTGTCCCTTCCGCAAGGTCGTCGTTCTTGAGAATTTCATCCCATCCGGCCATTATCCTGCCATGTGACAGCAGGAATTTCTGAATCCGGCTGACAGCGTGGCACTGTAGGTCGTCATAGGAAAGCATCCCTTCCATTTTCATCAGAGCGTTGCAGTCCGGGCAGGTTTTCCATGCTGTCTTTCTCGCCTCGTCCGCCCCGATATGGATGACCTTTGACGGGAAAAGCTCCATAATCTCGGTCAGCACTCCCTCTGCAAAACGGTAGAACTCCTCGTTCGCCGGACAGAACTCTCCGTTCCCGGCACTTGAATTTGTGCAGTTGAGTTCCGGATAGGCTGAGAACACAGCCTCCGAATGTGCGGGAAGTTCAAATTCCGGGATGACATTGATGTGGAGGGAGTCAGCGTATCTTACGATTTCACGGATTTCTTCCTTGGTGTAGTAGCCACCGTAGGCTCCCGGTGTGTCGGCGTCACAGAATTTCATCCCGTGGAGAATCCAATTGTCCCAATCCTTTTCGGTGCGCCAAGCTCCTTTTTGAATCAGAAGAGGATAACTGTCAATCTCGATTCTCCACCCGCCTCCGTCGGTTAGATGCCAGTGGAGATTATTGAACTTGTAGAAGGCCATTTCCCGGAGAATCTTCCTGATTTCTCCGATGCTGAAAAAATGACGCGAAACATCCACGTGGATGCCTCTGTAGGCAAACCTTGGGAAATCCTCAATCACTGCGCAGCGTATTCCAGAGCTGTCTTTAAGTTGACGAAGCGTCTGCATCGCGTAGAAGATTCCTATGGAGTCGGACGCCTCTGCCATAATGTTACCCTCACCCACCTTGAGCCGATATCCCTCCGATCCGAATCTTCCGGCCATCCCAGGACGGATTCTCACTGTCACTCCGGCCGCGCTTCCATCGGCAGGAACATCGTGGCCGGTGTAATGGCTATCATAGTAATGAGCGGAAAATGGTGTGGGAACGATGTGGTTGTATTCAACCTCCTTTTTGCCGCAGGAGACAGCCGACGTCAAAAGAAGAGCCGCCCAGACAAATATTCCTTTATGTCTCATATCTCAATCCTCTCTACCATCCCGGGTTCTGAATGAGGTTAGGGTTCTTGTGCCTTTCCTTTTCAGACACTGGGTACCAGTACATCCTGTCGTTCCAATACCTTGTCTGCACGAGTCTGCGCTCGGTTACGAAAGATCCGTCAGCCCTTCTCCGGATGTCCAGTCCGTAGATTTTCTCTGTGACATCACCTGTTTTCCATCTCCGGATGTCCCAGAAACGATGTCCCTCGAAACATAGTTCGACACGGCGCTCGTTGTGTAGTTTTGTGCGGAACATCTCGGAGGAAAGACCTGACGGAAGGTCTTCCAAAGAATAGACCTTCCTGACAGCGTTCACGGCGGCGCGAGGCGACATGGTGTAGGACACACCTTCAAGGCTTCCCGTGAAGTCCGGATTGTCTGTCGCTTCAAACAGGGCTTCCGCATAGTTCAGATAGACTTCGGAATAGCGGAACAGCGGGTATATGTGTTGGTAGGAGGTGAGGTTTCCGGCCGTCAGGCTCGTTGCCTCCTGCACAAATTTTTTGAGATAGAATGAAGTGGGGGAGGCGTTGTCCTTAGGAAGACCGTTCCTTCCCCCATGGAAGCTTTCCACAGTCTCGCCCTTGAAGTTATCTCCGTTTGAAAGCACCGCTTTTGCAAGACGAGGGTCGCCATCGTCAAATGACTCTACAAGATTGAGGCTCGGACACATTCCGGAATTACCGTTCTCGTAGCCGACAGGGAAGTTGTTCCTTTCAAAAGTCGAAGACGCAGCCTCGCGTATTCCGAAGACCAGATCCTTGCCCTCTACGTTGAATGACTGTGCGACAAGGGAGAAGCGCAGTGATTTCGCGTTCTCGTCAATCATAGCCTTGGCCTTGGCCGCGGCTTTCGCCCAGCAGGATGTATTCCCGTCAGGATTGTTCAGGGGGCTTGCCGCATAGAGAAGGAGACGGATGTTCGCCGCCTGTGCGAAGCCCTTCGTGACCCTCCCTATTTCTGAATAATATGTTCCGGAGTATGTTTCCGGAAGGTTCTCGACACATTCGGCAAGTTCGGAGGAAATCCATTCCAACGCCTTGTCGTATGAAACCGGAACAAGGGTGTTGACTTCCTTTTCGGTGAATGTCCTGTCAGCTATGATTATGTTTCTATACCTTTTGAGAAGTTCGGCGTGGTAATATGCGCGCAGCGCCCTCGCTTCCCAAGGATAGTTCCGCAGCTGTTCGAGGTAAACCGGATACTGCTCGTCCCAACGTGATATCTCGTAGTCATCAGGGCAGTTCTCAAGGAGATAGTTTGCGGCCCGGATGCCGGCATAATAGTGCCCCCATTTGTCATCCACTACCTTATTGGCAGACCAACTACCATCGTAGTACTGCTTCAGCACATCCGGGGAATTGGCGTAGACGGCGTCGTCCGACGCACATTCCTGAAAATTGTAGAAGCCGATTTCTAGGTAGCCGTAGACATTGGTCATCACCTCCTTCACCTTGTCGAAGTTGCTGAACTGGTACTTCCTTGTGTGGTACTGCGACTCGTCAAGATCCAGATCGGAGCAGGCGCATACGCAGAACATAGAGGCAACCGTAACCGCGATTGATCTAACAAACAATCTCATATTAACCCTCCTTTTTTTGATTAGAAATTAACCCTCAGCCCCAAGGAATATGTCCTTGCTACGGGATAGTTGAAATCTACCGCTTCCGGGTCAAATATCTTTATGCTGTCAGCAGAGAAGAGATTATGTCCACGAAAACAGATTCTTATGTTTTCCATCCTGAGCGGTCTTATGAGTTTCTGAGGGAGATTGTAATATATTTCCAGTTCCCTGAATTTGAAGAAAGCTCCGTTTTCCGTCCAGAGGTTGCTGTCAAGGTAGTTGTTGGCGTTGTCCATGGTCGTCAGCCGAGGGTAGCGCCCTTGCGGGTCGGAGGCAGTCCAGTAACTTTCGAGGTAGTGACCTGAGATGTTCTTGTCTCCGGCGTAAAGAGGCTGATAAACGCTTGCGAGTGAGGTTTCTATTCTTGCCGAGGCTACGCCCTGAAACAGTGCGTTGAAACCTAGTCCTTTCCATTCCAAGCCGAGGTTAAACCCATAGTAAAGTTCGGGAAGCAGGGGCTTCAGTTGGTAGCGGTAGTCGTAGTTGTCAATTATGCCGTCGTTGTTCAAGTCGCGGTATTTCACGTCTCCCGGCTGCACTGAAGCGAATGTGTTTTGAGGCAGACCTTCGAGCAACCGACCGTCCGCGCCGAAATCCTCGTTTTGGTAAAAGCCGTCCGCGACAAGTCCGTAGAAACTGCCTATCGGAAGTCCGAGTTGGTACATATAGGAGTATGGAGTGTACTCCTCCGCGATGTTGTCAATCCGGCTTCTCGCGAAAGAAACTGTCCCTCTGAGACTGTAGCGAAAATCGGAAACCGTGTGCGACCATTGCAGGGCGGATTCAACTCCGTAGTTCAGTGTCTTGCCGTTAAAACTGTCGGAGACTCCTATGCCCATCACTTCTGAGAGTTGATTGGTTGCGGTTGTCCTGATGTTGGATCTCTTGTTGCAGAACAGGTCTATTTCGCCGGAAAGCCCTTTGAAGAAAGTGAAGTCAAGTCCCAGACAAGACTTCAGATCAAGCTCGGGCTGCACTCCTACAGATGGGAGAGATCCCTCGGATGCTCCAGGATAAACGGTCGGATTGACGAAAATGTAGCTATTCCCGGCTCCGTTGAGCTGCACGTTCATGTCATACGAGAGAAACTCATCCTGTCCTGTCGCGCCGAATGAACCCCTAAGTTTCAGGAAATCCACCACATCAGAGTCGCGAAGAAAGTCCTCTCCGCTGATGATCCATCCGAGAGAAACGGCAGGGTAAAAGCGGAACTTGTCACCTTTCGGCATACGGCTGCTTCCGGAATACGAGGCTGCGGCCTCCACGACATAGCGGTCGGCATAGTTGTATGACGCCGTGAGGATATAGTCGTGATGCACAAAACTGTTGTTTGCCCCGGTAAGTGATTTCTTGTCGCGGTTAAACAGCAGAGCGGCGTCAATGTGATGTCTTCCGAAATCCCTTTCCAATCCGATTTTCGCCCAGACCGCCATCCGCATATACTGTGAGGCCAGGGCTGTGCCGTATGACATCTCGGTGTCGTTGCCGTACTGTATGATGTCGTAGTCGCGGATGTTCCCAGAACCGTCGTACAGCGGGCTGAAATTGTACCATCTGCTTCCGAAACCGCGGTAATCATTGACATCGGATGAATTGTCGTATGCGATCTTTATTTCGGCTGAGAGTCCCTTGAAAGCCATGTCAAGCCGTTGCCTTATCCCCAAGTCCGCCGACAGCATCCTTCCGAAAGTCACGGTTCCGCTTGTCCCGAGAATGTCCTGAACGGGGTTGCTGAATTTCGTGGAACGCGCCCAGATGTTGTTGTATTTCACAGGGAATCCGACCGAGGGTGTCCGGTAGAACGACTCAAGGTTCATCCCGCTTGCCGGACCTGACTTCTGCTGTATTCTTGCAGCAAGATTCACCGACACTTCTGTGGTTGAAGTCATGTCAATATTGAGGTTCGTGCGCAACTTCAGTCCGTCATAGACATTCTGTGTGTTGATTCCTTCCATAAGACCGGTGTTCCGGTAAAAACCGCGGTTGCTGTTGTAGCCGGCGTAGACGAAATACTTAATGTGCCTGGTGGAGCCGTCCATTGTTAGCCTTGCGTTGTTGTTGAAGCCGATGTTCCTGAATATGTGGCTTTTCCAGTCTACCGACGGAATCACAGTGGACGATCCGTCCGCGATTGAGGCGACATCAGATGCGGAGAATCCAGGTGACAGACCATCGTTTCCGCGCGCTTCGTTAAGTGCGTTGGCATATTCTTCGGGTGATGCCATCTTCGCGATTCTGAATGGAGTCTGTACCCCGAAATTGTACTCTGCCTTGAGATTGAGCCTGTGATTGCCTCCCCTCCTTGTCGTGATCAGCACTGCGCCGTCCGCCCCGCGTACACCGTAGATGGCCAAGGAGGCCGCATCTTTGAGTACGGTCACGCTCTCCACCTCGTCAATGTCGATGGAGGAAGGTTCTCTCGGGATGCCGTCTACCAGAACCAGCACGGAATTTCCGCTGAACGAGCCTTGTCCGCGCACATTAAGTACCGGACAGCAATCTTCCGGCCACTCTCCTGACCCGTTCTGCCGTACCGCAAGCCCGGGGATGAGACCGTATAGGGCGCTCATCACTGTGTTTCCGGAAGAATTCTGAAATAGTCCGCGTCCAACACCGCTCACCGCAGCCGCACAGGTGGCCTTGGTCGTGGTCGCGCCATAGCCTATGTCCTGAAGGCGGTGGCGGTTGTCGAGAACGACAGTCATTTCCTCGGAGCTGACGCGCACACGGCGGAAATATTCGTTGAACACCGACAGTTCGGCGTCAACTCCATCCGGTGCGGACAATTCGGCGATGCCGTCCGCATCAGTGACCGCTGGTGCCGGAGCACCCGGTACCGATACCTCCACACCCGGAAAAGCCCTCCCGTAGGTGTCGACCACTTTCAGCCGGACCAGTCTGTCCTGTCCGTGGAGAGCGGACATTGACAGGCACAGCGACAAAAATGATATGCTAATTATCTTCATTGTGTGTTATTCTCTATGTCATTATACTACCATCCGGGATTCTGCACAAGACCGTAGCCTTTGTTGATTTCCTTTGTAGGGAAAGCACTCAGGTACCATTTCGTGTCCCAATGAGTTGCCCAATATCGAGAACTTTCAGCCACAGGAGCCGAGTACCTGAATGTTGAGGCGTACGCGTCAATGTCGTCTTTCTCGTCAATCACGCCATCGTTGTTCGTGTCCATCGTCCGCACTCCTCCTCCTTCCGGGATTGTTATCTTTATTCCGTACAATGTTTTCCTGAACACGTCGTCCCTTTTCCAGCGGACGACATCGTACCACCGATTCTCTTCGAAAAACAGTTCCCGGGCCCTTTCGTCGAGGATTTCCTCGCGAAGCAGTCTGTCCCCCCGCAGCGGCTCGTCATAGGTTGGCAAGGTCTTCCCGGCCTGTACTTCCGCAAGCAATGCATCGTTTATTTCCGGGAGGCCAACCCTTGCCCGCACTTTGTTCAGCCACCTGTATGCCTCAGCCTTGCGTCCTGTCTCATTGAGCGCTTCGGCATAGGTGAGGTAGATTTCCGGAAGACGAAGGTAGGAGTAGTTTGTCGGACGATTCATGAAAGTCTCGTCGTTGTAGTCCCAGATGTACTTTCTTGAGCAGAATCCTGTGATGGCCCTGTTGAGCAGTTCGGATCCTCTTTCCAGGCCGCCCACCCACATCTCGGCCGGCCGCCCCTGAAAGTGGTCTCCGATGATCATCACAGACTCGTAGAGTCGCGGATCCCTGTCCCTGAACGGATCGTCGGCAATCCTGCTGTCGCGTCCTGTTGTGCCGGACCAGTCGGCATAACGGATGACAGATCCGTCCGCCTTGGTGAACATGTCCACGAAGTCGTACATGAATGAAAAAGCCTTCTTGTAGTCAGCGATTGTGTCTTCGTCAGACGCGCTGGAGCTGTTCTTGGCGATGCTCGCCGCTAAAATAGTCTTCGGAGAGTCTTTCTGAATATGTCTGATTGCATACTGGACTCCTTTGTTGTTGATCCCCATCCTGTTGATGATCGCGTTGTCCTGCGGAAGCCTGAACAGACGGGGCTTCGGGTTGCCAGGCTGTGGCTCAGGTGTAAGGGATCCGATCTCCATGAAAGAGAACCCGAACCAAGACAGTTCATTGTAGAGTTCTCCATTTTTGTCCAGACCGGCCGCAAGTCCAACGGGGGCGGGAAAGTCTATGCCAAAGACATTTCTGGACAGAGATGGGGTCTTATGACTGTAAATCAGCTTCATCAGTTTTCCGGCTAATGGAATCCGGCTCAGCAGTTTCAGCCCTTTGAATGTGAGGTTGTGCGCAGTTTCCGGAGAAAACTTGAACAAGATCGGCCTGATGAGTTGTCTGTACATATTCATTGAGTTTTACATGTACAAATTTAGGCAAATTCATCAGAACCGGAAGTGTTTTCTTCGCAAAGATTCTGTCAATCGATCTCTTTGAATGTCCCGTTGTCGTAGAACACGAGTATTTTGGTTATCCTTGCCGGAACCTGTTCAGATCCGGAAGGGGAGAGTCGCTCCGGTTGTGGCTTATTATCAGAGACTTCCGGCTCCTGAGGGAACAAGTCGGGTTCCTGAGATTCAAATAATCTTCCGTCAGGCGTGTCAATGGTCGGGGATAGCCGTTTCTCAGGGACTTGAGATAGCATTGCCATCTGGTTATGGTCCGGGCTTTTGTACATTCTCCCCTTGCCTCCGATCAGCCAATCGAGGTTCAGGTTCGGATAGCAGTCCGCCATGCTTTCAATGAATTCGAACCCAGGCTTGTTCCTTCCGGACAGGATGTGTGACACACTGGCCTTGGTCACACCGATCTTGTCCGCGAACTGTGACTGGGAAATGTTCTCTGCTGAAAGAAACTGCTGCAATCTCTTGTTCATTACAAATGTGATTTGTTTACAAAGTTAACATATAAAAGTGTAAAAGTCAACTACATTTGTTAAATTACAAAAGTTAACCACAACGGAAACAGAAGCTAATTTATCTAAAGAATGATGTAGATAGTCATGCAGATATTATTGATTATTAATGAGTATTACTGTTATAGAGTTGTTAAGTTTCACGATTTTTCAAGTAATGGCCTAAATTAACCGCACAAAATTAATTCATCAATTTATATAATATAGATAATTAAGCTGATAATTAAGATATTACACATATAATAACAATGTCATTAGAGATGATTATTTTACTTTTCTGAACAATTTATCGAAATATATTGATGTTTACAACGCTAATACGCTTGTTTTACATAAGTAAACGAATTTTAACCATTAAAATGTTTAGAGCGGTATGTGTAGAGAAGCGATTACAGACTGTCCTCCGAGAATTTGATATTTCTATTACTTAGGTTAACTTTGCGTGTATTTTAAAATTCATGAGATGATACCTTCAATACACATTGAGGACTACAACTATAATCTTCCTGACGAAAGAATAGCCAAATACCCTCTTGCCGAACGAGACGCCTCAAAGCTTCTGAGATACGTGGACGGCAATGTTGATGAATATGTGTTCAGAAATATTCCTGAATTACTCCCTGCCGGGGCTTTGATGGTGTTCAATGACACCAAGGTAGTTCCGGCGAGACTTCATTTTCAACGAGCGACCGGAGCGCACATCGAGATTTTCTGCCTTGAGCCGGTCAATCCTCCGGAATATAACACGGCCTTTGCCGCCACGGACCGATGCCGTTGGAAGTGTGTCATTGGCAATGCGAAACGATGGAAAAACGACACATTGTCTCTTTACAATCCCCATGCGGACGCGGCTGTTGTGGCCATGGGGCTCAAGGCAGATCTCGTGGAAAGGAATGGAGAGACCGGCATTGTGGAGTTCACATGGCAGGACGGCAACCCATTCTCCAGAGTCCTGGAGCTTTGCGGGACCGTGCCGATACCTCCTTATCTTAACAGGGAGACGGAATCCATTGACACGGAACGCTACCAAACCCTATACGCGCATATTCGAGGCTCAGTGGCCGCTCCGACCGCAGGGCTACATTTCACACAGAGGGTTTTGGATGCGATCTCGGCTAAAGGGATAGACCGTGAGAACGTCTGTCTTCATGTCGGGGCCGGCACTTTCCTCCCTGTCAAGAGCTCCGATGTGGCCCGGCATCCGATGCACCGCGAGCCTTTTGTGGTTTCCTTAAGTCTGCTTAAGCGGATAAGGTTCAATAAGTCCAGACTGATCGCCGTCGGCACCACTTCGGTGAGGACTCTGGAGTCTTTGTACTATGTCGGTGTCAGCTGCATCGAGAAAGGAATGCCGGAGGATGTCGGCCAATGGGCTCCTTATGAGCGTGACTATGAATATTCATTGGAAGAGTCTTTGGACGCCATCATCGCCTATCTCGAGGGAAGGGGGCTTGAGGAACTGAAGGTCGGTACCCGGATCATCATCGTGCCGGGCTTCCGTTTCAGGCTTGTGGACATTCTCGTCACCAATTTCCATCAGCCGGAAAGCACGTTGATTCTTTTGATCTCAGCGTTTGTGGGTGGAGACTGGAAAACCATCTATGACTATGCCTTGGGGCATGATTTCCGCTTCCTCAGCTACGGCGACAGCTCACTGTTGTTCCGCCGCGACTCTTAATTAGTTAATATCTCGCTATTTACAAGCCTTTGCGAATGTTAAGTAATTTGCTTACATTTGCATTGTCAACTAATGATGATTTATTATGGCTGATTCATCTGAATTTGAAAGCATCTGCCCTTACAACGATGCTGAGGCGGTCGAGGCCTTGAACAAGGT
>OLGV01000549.1_pt1 | contig 15370 bp, 10 predicted proteins | sample 1605761 | NCBI WGS metagenome assembly OLGV01 (sample SAMN03283245) | human gut metagenome | biome: human-associated habitat; material: feces | host: Homo sapiens | place: Peru | collected 2012
TGCGAAATTCGTCAGCCCCACCATTTCCAGCATGCTGTCCGCGATGTCCTCGCGCTCATCTTTGGGGACGTGCATTATCTCCAGCGGGAGCATCACATTCCTGCGGACTGTGCGCCAGTCATAGAGCACCGGGCTCTGGAACACTATGCCGTATCGCTGCGCCAGCCGGGCTTCCCGGGGAGTTACCCCGCCGACCGTTATCTTTCCGGAGGTCGGGTGGAGCAGATCCGCGATAATTCTAAGGAGCGTTGTCTTGCCGCAGCCCGAAGGTCCGAGCAGGCAAACAAATTCTCCCTCGTCTGCACTCATGCTGACATTATTGAGCGCCGTAAAGCTGCCGTATTTTTTAGTGATGCCTTCTGCTCTGAGTAATTCCGCCATAATTAGCGCCCCCTCTTATCGGTTTACAAATACGGTGATCGTTTTTGCTCTCTCCGTATCGTTTGATTATAGTATAGCTTGGTGCCAGGGTAATGTAAATATAATTTTTGAAAGTTTGTGTTAATAAACATTCATTTTTGAATCCAACAGCAGTTTTTGTACAAAACCATCAAATCATCATTCTATCGTGTTTTATCTGTTATAATTTGATTAACAGAGCCGCAAGATTGACTTGATTATGCAAGATACCAAGTTAAACATTGCATTGCGATGTATTAAAAAAATCGGTGCGGCTCATATGGACCGCATCGATGCAGAAATTATTCCGATCAATATTCAGCGGGAATTGAAACACCCGTTGCAATGCATGCTTCCTCAAAGACCTTCCAGAAGTTCTTGATGTCCTCGGGATAGATCTGACCAAGTGTGCAAAGGCGGAACGTATCCGTGCTTGCGACCTTTCCGGGATAGATAGTAAATCCGCGCTCGTAGCAATAATCATGGATCTTCTTGAAATCCCAGTTAGGATCGTTCGGATACTTTATGGAAACTACCATGCCGCTCTGCCATTCACGCTTGATGATATCCCTGAAGCCAAGGCGTTCCTTGCCCTCGTGGATAGCATTCCACACATCGATATGACGCTGATAACGCTTTTCTTCGCCGTCTGCCCAATATTCGAGGATCGCCTGCTTCGTTGCATAAACGGTCTGAACGGGAGGTGTAAAATGCATCTCGCCTGTTTTCTCGAAGAAATCATACTGGAGATAAAGATTGCAGTAATAGGAGCGTGTCGGGTAATCCTTGGACTTTTCGATAAGCTCCTTATTTCCGACGATAAACGAAAGTCCCGTGAATGCCATAAGTCCCTTCTGAGCGGATGCCATAACGAAGTCGATGTTGTCCCTGTCCATGTCGATAGGGATCATTGCGTATGTCGATGTAGTATCAACAACAAATGTGCAGCCGTATCTGTGAGCGATCTCGCCTATATCCTTGATAGGATTGAGAATTCCTGTGCCTGTTTCATTGTGTGTTGTATAAACAACAGCGATATCGGGATCGGATCTCAGCGCTTCCTCGACCTTTGCGAGATCGGGACGCTCATCAAAAGCAAATTTCATATCAATATATGGCAGATGATAATACTGTGCGACCTCAACGCCTCTTGATGTATATGCGCCGTTATCAACGAACAGTATCTTCTTGCCCTCAGGCAGCAGCGAGTTCACGCAAACGTCGATATTCATTGTGCCTGAACCTGTGAACAGTACCGATGTGTACTTTTCGGGATCGCCGTGAACGATCTTCACAAGCTCACCCCTCATCCATCTCATGATATCACCGAATTCCTTTTCACGGGGACAGATATCGGGAACGACCTGTGCGTATTTAACGGTATCAGTCGTTGTTGCGGGTCCGGGGTTTAAAAGTACGTTTCTTTTTACAGGTTCAAATGCCATAATAAACAGCTCCTTTTCGTATGTTGCCTTAGCGGTTTTCATTTGACAAGCTTATGGTAACATGGTGCCAACATTGTGTCAATAGCAAATTTGTGATATCATCAGAGCAAAGGAGATGATCAAAATGATCGCACTGCTGCTTATAGCATCGGCTGTCTGCCATGCAGGCTGGAACATTATCGCAAAGGGCGCAAAGGACAAACTGACATTTCTGTGGTGCCAGATCGTGTTCGCAGCTGCTGTGATGACGGTGCCGGTTCTGCTTTTCTGCCCTGCCCCGAAGCCCAAAGTATATATCTTCCTTGCAATATCGGGGATCATGCAGGCGGCGTATTATTTTCTGCTCGCAAAGACATATTCTATCGGCGAGATATCGGTAGTATATCCGCTGACAAGAGGAAGTGCGCCCGTGTTTGTGTGCCTGTTTTCGGCACTCGTGGGAACAGAAAACATCACTCTGCCTGTATTTCTGTCAGTCCTGATGATATTCGCAGGGATATATACCGTGAATATGAAAAAATTCTCAGCAGAGGAATTCGCCGCCCCGATAAAGACGCTTGCAAAGGTCCCGCAGACACGCCTTGCGCTGCTGAACGGTCTTATCGTTGCCGCCTACACAATGAGCGACAGCCGTTCCGTCGGATACTGCGATCCGCTTATGATATACTGGGTGATAGCAGTCATTCCCGCCGTTCTACTTGCGCCAATGATAATAAAGCGAGGCAGATTATCGGAAGAGATAAAATGCGGCAAATTCAGGATAGCTGCCGTTTCACTTCTGACATTTGCGGCATATTTTCTTGTGCTGACGGCTATGAAGCACGCCGGAGCAAGCTATGTATCCGCAGTCAGGGAAATGTCGGTGATATTCGTTGCCGTTTACTCTGCCGCAAAGCTGAAAGAAAGTCTGCCTGCGTCCAAGATAGCGGGATCGGTCATGATATTTGCGGGAATAGTGCTGCTTTCGTATTTCAGTGAAAAAATATCTTGACATTATGTTGGCACCAAGATATAATCATATAAAAACAAACAAACTTGGCAGCAATGGCGTTGTATTACAGCGTCATCGGCTGCCATTTTTTTAAAGGGCGGTGAAGAGCGTGGAAGAAAAAATACTGAGTGCGGGCATTGATGTCGGCACGTCCACAACCCAGGTGATATTCAGCCGCATGACAGTCAGGAACACCGGCGGCTTCGGAAGTGTGCCAAAGATCGAAATAACCGACAAGGAGATCATCTACGAGAGCGGCATAATGTTCACTCCGCTTCTCTCGGAAAATGAGATTGACAGCAGCGGAGTCAAGGCGATAGTTTCGGAAGAATACCGCAGATCGGGCATCTCACCCGAGGACATTTCAACGGGTGCTGTCATCATCACGGGAGAAACATCACGGAAGCGGAATGCATCTGCCGTTGCTGCGGCACTTTCGGAATTTGCGGGAAGCTTCGTGGTCGCTGCGGCAGGTCCCGATCTTGAATCCGTCCTTGCGGGAAAGGGTTCGGGCGCTGCGGAGCTGTCTGCCGAGACAGGGAAAATCACCGCAAATTTCGACATTGGCGGAGGAACAACAAACATCTGTGTTTTCCGTGACGGCGTTCCTGCCGATACCGCATGTCTTGACATAGGCGGACGGCTCATAAAGGTGAACAGTGAGCATAGGATAACCTACATTTCACAGAAACTCGGCAGGCTTATGCAAATGAAAAATATTATCCTGAATGTCGGGGATATTCTTGACGAAGCATTGGCGGATATCATAGCATCGGAAATGACGGAAGTGATAGAACAGGCGGCAGGTCTGAGAGATCCCGATAAAAGACTTGATCTTATGATAACAAATCATGGTCTGACAAAAGGAATATCACCTGAGATCATCACATTTTCGGGCGGCGTTGCCGATTGTATGAACGGAGGCGGAGATAAATTCCGCTATGGAGACATCGGCGTTTTTCTGGGCGAAGCTGTCAGCCGTTCGCCGCTGCTTACCCCGTTTATGACAGAAAGCTCGGCGGAAACTATCCGTGCGACAGTCATAGGTGCGGGAAATTTCAGCATGGAAGTCTCGGGCAGCACGATAGAATACAAAGGCTGTTCCCTGCCGATAAAAAATATCCCCGCCGCGGGATTGAAGCTTGATTCCGCGGACGATCTTCCGATGCTTGCCGAGCAGGTCAGCGAAGCACTGTCACGATATGAAGCACCGCTTACGGCTCTCACCTTCAAGGGTATCCCCTGCCCGTCATTTGCGCAGATCGAAGCTATGGCAGACGCTTTCTTTGATGGCGCACATGAGTATATCTCCGAGGGAAAGCCGCTTATCCTCGTGATGGAAGCTGACACGGGAAAGGCACTCGGTCAGGCTCTGAAGCGGCGCATAAAAGGCAGCTGCGGATTTGTCTGCATTGATGGGATATCCTGTTCGGACGGCGATTTCATCGACATCGGCGAGCCGCTCGCACACGGCAAGGTGCTGCCTGTTATCGTTAAAACACTGATATTTTCAATGGGGTGATTTTATGGCATACAAAGTCAGACTGTACGGACGGACATACGAATTCGGCAGTGTCCGTGAGGTTATGGCAAAGGCAAACGAGCTGAAATCGGGCGACTGTCTTGCAGGGATAGCCGCAGAGGATGCAAAGGAACGCATTGCCGCAAAAATGGCGCTTGCAAACATGACTGTGCATGAGATAAGGGAAAATCCCGCCGTGCCTTATGAGCTTGATTCGGTCACAAGGATAATCCAGGACGATCTGAATATCCCGATATACAATGAGATCAAGGGCATGACTATCGCCGAGCTTCGTGAATGGATGCTCGACAGCGCAACAACGGGAGATATGATACTCCGTGCGGGACGGGGCATGACAAGCGAGGTCATAGCCGCCGTATGCAAGCTGATGGGAAATCTTGACCTTATGTATGCTGCGAAAAAGATCGACATTGTGACCCACTGCAACACATCGGTAGGTCTTCCAGGAACTATGTGTTCACGTCTTCAGCCAAATCACCCGACAGATGATCCGAAAGGTGTTGCCGCATCTCTGCTCGAGGGACTTTCCTACGGCATGGGCGATGCTGTTATCGGGCTTAATCCCGCAACGGATTCAGCTGATTCGACAGGCGAAATACTCCGACTTTTCAAGGACGTTATGAACAAATACGAAATACCGACACAGAACTGCGTTCTTTCCCATGTAACGACGCAGATGGAAGCTATCCGCAGAGGCGCACCCGCCGATCTCTGCTTCCAGTCGATAGCAGGCTCCGAAAAGTCAATGGACGCTTTCGGTGTGACGGTCGGAATGCTTGAAGAAGCAAACGAACTGATGAGGACAGACGGCACGGGAACAGGTCCGAACTATATGTATTTCGAAACAGGACAGGCATCGGAACTTTCCTCGGACGGTCACAACGGCTGGGATCAGCAGACGATGGAATCACGCTGCTACGGACTTGCACGGCACTATTCGCCGTTTCTCGTGAACACGGTCGTCGGCTTTATCGGTCCTGAATATCTCTACGGAAGCGATCAGATACTGCGTGCGGGTCTGGAGGACAATTTCTGCGGACACGTCCACGGTCTGCCTATGGGCTGCGACGTATGCTACACGAACCACAACACCTGCGATCAGAGTGCAATGGATAACCTGCTCGTGATGCTCGGTGCTGCGGGCGTAAACTATGTCATGGCTATCCCGCACGGAGATGATATCATGCTCATGTATCAGACGACGGGACATCATGACGTATTCGCAGCACGTGAGATACTCGGTCTGAAACCAAATCCCGAGTTTGAAAAGTGGATGATGAAGTGGGGCATAATCGACGAAAACGGCAGATACACCGACCGTGCGGGAGATCCGACCATATTTGGCGAGGGGGCGATCATATGAATTTCAATTCCTTTTTCGACTATGAACATAACGATATAACTGCGATAAAAATGCAGGAGTTCTGTCTGCTGAGTTCTCCCGAGGATCCGAAGCAGATGCAGCTGCTGAAAGAAAAAACGCCCGCCAGGATAGGCATGGGACACTGCGGCGCACGCTATCCGACAGCTTCATATCTCAGGTTCCGTGCGGATCAGGCGGCGGCTGCGGATGCCGTATTTGCCGAAGTTGACAGCGGGCTTGTCAAGGAATTGGGACTCTTTGAGGTGCGCACCAGATGCGAAAACAAGCATATGATGCTGACACGTCCCGACCTCGGCAGGCTGTTTGACGAGGAAACTCAGAAGATCATCTCCGAGCGATGCAGGCACGATGTCGATGTCCAGATATATGTCGGCGATGGGCTTTGTGCGCCGAGCGTAGGTGCAAATGTCCCCGATATTCTGCCTGCTGTCACAAAGGAGCTTGAAGCGGAGGGCGTGACTGTCGGAACTCCGTTTTTCGTGAGATACTGCCGTGTAAATACAGCAAGGACTATCGCTCCCCTGCTGAATTCAAAGCTCACCTGCGTGCTTATCGGCGAGCGGCCCGGACTTCTGACAGCGGAAAGCATGTCGGCTTACATGGCTTACAATGCCCGTCCCGATATGCAGGAATCGGAATATACCGTAGTTTCAAACATCAGCCGCCATGGTATCCCGCCCGTTGAGGCAGCAGCGCATATAGCCGAGCTTATGCTTGAGATACTGAAGCAGAAAAAGAGCGGAGTTGAATTGAAGCTTACGTAAATCCCGCAGAATATTGCAAAAGCCGCATATGATGATTTTCATCGTCATATGCGGCTTGATTTTTGTTGAATGCGGCGGTGTTATATGCTATAATAGAAAAAAATACTTGCGGAGGATATTATGTCGGAGAAAACACATAACAGAATGCTTGGCTGCATGACCAAGTCGCCGCTTTCCTTTTCGGTCTGCGGACAGCTCATCAGTCCATCGGGATTTTTGCATCACCGCCGCCGATTTGACGAAAATGTGCTTATAATGATAACAGAAGGCACTCTTTATATCACAGCGGACAATGCCGAACACACTCTTTCGGCGGGACAGTATATCCTCCTGCCTGCGGGAGAAGAGCATTTCGGTCACCGTCCGTCAGACGGAAGATTATCATATTTATGGACGCATTTCAGATCTGACTGCGGCTTTGAAGAGGCAGATGACAGCAGTGCTGAATATACATATCTTCTGCCCGAAGCATCGGCTGTCTTTTCATCGGGAATAACTGCACAGCTGTTTCATCGGCTGATAGATATCTCGCTTGAAGAGGATAACTACACAAAAACCATGTCGGATTACACGCTGAGCCTGCTGCTTATGGAGCTTTCGCAGGAGCATCTGCGGAGCCGTGACAGCAGCCTGACACTTCCGCCGCTCGTCATTTCGGCAAGAGAATGGATCAGAGATCACTGTTATATGCCGTTCGATGTTTCCGAGCTTGCGCACGCTCTCGGTTATCGTGCTGATTATCTGTCATCGGTTTTCAAGCGCAGCATGGGCATTTCGATCGTCCGATACACAAATCGGCTGAGGATAAATACCGCAAAAAATCTCCTGCCGAACTATGGCGTGACAATAAAAGAAGCCGCATATTCCTGCGGCTTCTCTGACGAAAAATATTTTATGAAGGTATTCAAAGAACTGGAAGGCATGACGCCCACTCAGTATAAGAATTCATTTGAGCGAAAAAATTTCGGCTGATATCATTTCTTTGTGAAATATACGGTGTATTTTTCATCGGTTATATCATAGATCGGAACAAACTCGAAATTCTCGGGCTGATTTATCGTGCGGTAAACGCTCTGCTGCCACGGGAACGTGCTGTATGTATGCTCGATCGTGCCTGCAAGTGCGCTTTCGGGGTCGTTGTTTTCCACACAGATGCCGCAGTCCTTTTCGCAGAGTCCCGCAAGAACGATAGGTCCTTCGGAAAATGCTGTAAGCTTCGGCATATCGGGCAGTGAGGACATTGTAAGTGCCGCCGGGAAGTACACATTTATTGTGTCATTTTCCCATGTTCGTTCAATATCCGCAAATCCGTTTGATGCGGATATCTTCATTTCTTCGCCGTTTACATATACAGCAGGTTCGCCCTTTACCCACTCGGGAATCCTGAGAGAAAGAGTGAATTTCTCGGGCTTTTCCGCTCTGACATTCAGCTTTATGTACCATCTTGACATTCTGCTGTCGTCATGCTCATCGAAAGATGCGCCGTCATTGTAATACTTCATGTCAACGCTCTGCGTAACTGTGACATTATCGCTGCGCATGTACTCGGAATTTATGTACTGTGCCGCAATAAGGCGTTCGCCGTCCTCATACCAGCAGAGCTGAGGATAGATAGTGTGTGCCTGTACAGTCGTGCCGTGGCAGCACCAGAAATCCTTGGTCTTGCTTCCCCATTTCTTTGCGCTGCCTGACTTCATCGGCAGGAAATATGCGGGCATTCCCGTGAATTTATTCTGCTGAGCAAGGAAGCCGTTGTAGAGATTTTTTTCGATATAATCAAGATATGAGCTTTCGCCTGTGAAGCAGAAAAGATAATCCGCAAGGCGCACCATATTGTAGACTGTGCAGAACTCCTGTGTACGGTCGCCGATATACATTCCGAGCTTATGGGGAGGGATCCAGAATTCGCCTGAGTTCTGACCGCCCGTGCAGAAGGCTTCTCTGTCGAGGACTGCGCACTTCCAGAAACGCTTGACAAGATCCAGCCATTTTTCATCGCCCGTGATCTCATACATTTTAGCAGCTCCGTGCGCCCACGGAATGCTTGCGTTTGCGTGACAGTCGGAAAGCGGATCTCCGTCATCGGAAAGCTTTTTGAAGATCGAAGGATGTGAATAACGCTCAGCAAGCGTAAAATATCTCTTATCACCCGTCAGCTGATACAGACCTGCCCATACCTCTAGCATTCCGCCCTCCTCACCGCTGTAAACGGCGTGGGGATTTTTCTTTTCCATGTCCTCTGTCCAGTCTGTATACCAGTCAGCGGCATTGCTGAGGATAGTGAGTGCCTTTTCATTTCCGGCATACATTGCGCTGTGATAAAGTCCCAGCAGCGTCTTATGCAGCGTATACTGCGGCGACCAGATATATTCATTCTTTTCGAGCTTCTCAAAATATTTTTCGGGAATGGAACCTATCCATCTTCCGCCGTTGAGCTTCTGACAGCGTTCAAGCTCGTCGATGATATTGTCAAGCTTTGCTTTCAGTTCACGGTCGCCGTTTTCTGCGATAAGCAGTGATGCGGCAGAGAGCCAGTGTCCGAGAAAATGTCCTCTCAGCTGACAGGTCGGAGATTCCCAGCCAAGATGCATTTCGGTGATGTCCCTGTCGGTGCGGACACCTGCTTCAAGCAGAAAATTCTGTACTAGATTTTCCGTTTTCAGCTCCATAAGATAAGCCCTGTTGACATCGGAACGCTCCTTGAAAAGTCCCGGGAGAAGATGTGAATTCCGTGCGTTTATATTTTTCGGCATAAGCTTTGACCTCCGTAATATTTTCTGAATATATTATAGCGCATCATATCGGAAATGTCAGTAGACAAACATTGCGAACAGGTGGAAAATTCTTTGTTTTATAATTATTGCTCCATGCGTTTGAATATCCGAAGAAGATACACATATGAAAATACTGCCGTTACAAGCTCTGTCAGCCAGAATGCATGCCATACGCCGACTGCACCTGCGATGCTGCTCAGAACGAGCGCAGCGGGTATGATAACCAGCACATATCTGCAAAGTGATATCATAAGCGACGGAAGTCCCTTGCCAAGGCCTTCAAGCGAGCCTGTCGCCGTTACGGATACCGATGATACAATAAATCCGATGCAGAGTATCCTGAGTGCCTCACCGCCCTTTGTGACAGTATCCGCATTCTCGGTGAATATAGCTGTCAGCTGTTCGGAAAATGCGAGCGACAGCACAGTTCCGACTGCCATTATCCCGCACACTATTGCCATAGCGGTGTAAAATATCCTGCGCACACGGCGGAATTCCTTTGCCCCATAATTGTATCCGATAATAGGACGCATTCCCTGAACAACGCCGTTTGCAGGCAGATACAGAAACGTCTGGAGCTTGTAATACACGCCGAGCACAAAAACATAGCTCTGCGAAAATCCGCCGAGAATGACATTAAGAACGGAAATAAGCAGTGACGGAAGTGCCATATTCAGTGCCGCAGGTATGCCGACCGCATACAGCCTTCCGCATATGCGGCTCTCGGGCTTCATGTATCCCCATCTGTATTTTATCGGTATCGGTGAGAATATACAGAACAAAATGTAGCAAAGAAGGCTTATGGTCTGACCTATTCCAGTTGCAAGTGCGGCACCTCTCATGCCCATTTCGGGGAAGATCCACAGTCCGAATATCAGCACGGGGTCAAGCACGATGTTAGTCACAAAGCCTGCCAGCATGCATATCATCGTCGCCGTCATGCGTCCGACAGCCTGAAATGTTTTCTCAAATACCAGCTGCCACGCTATCACGACCGAGAATGCGAATGCAATGTCCGAATAGCTCGTTCCGAGTCCGATAAGAGCGGCATCGGCGGTAAAAAGCCGCAGGAAATATTTCATTCCGAATATGCAGACAACTGTCAGAAATATCCCGTGGAATGTTGAAAGCATAATTCCCTGACTCGCAGAACGCTCCGCTTCTTCCTTATTTCCTGCTCCGAGAAAATATGATATCGCCGCATTTACGCCTATGCCGAAACCGATCATCGCCGAATTTATCAGATTCTGGACCGGGAACACCAGCGACAACGCAGTCATTGCGTCCTCGCTTATCTTTGCAACAAAGAAACTGTCCACAATATTGTACATTGAATTCACAAGCATTGAAATGACCATCGGGAGCGACATTTTAGTGATAAGCGGAAGTATTTTTTCATCTTTCATATAAGTCTGATCCATTTTACCTTGTATCCCCTTTCCGACAAAAAAAACGCCACACCCCCGCAAAGAGGGTGTGACGAAAACAGATCTCAGAAAAATTCACACTGATTTTCTGCATGACAGTATATCACATTATCGGATAATTTTCAAGCGTTAATGATATATTTAACATTTTATTAAGGAAACGCAGGAGATTTGACAAAGCCTATAGACACGATAGATATTATGTGATATAATATATGACAGAAAAGGAGCGAATACAGATGAATAAGGAAATGACCCTCACTGAACTGAAAGATCTCATGCCCGACAGCTTTATGCTCATAGATATCAGAGATGAATATGCCTTTGAATACGGGCATATCGAAAGTGCCGTAAATATACCTCAGAAAACAATAAATGAAAGCATTTCTTCTCTGCCGAAGGACAAAAAGCTGATAATCTGCTGCAAAAGCGGAGAGATAAGCCGTGAAACAGCGGATGAACTGTGTGAACAGGGATTTGATGCGTATAATCTGACAGGCGGATATGTCGAATGGCTGCGCACAAAGCTCGAAAATGCCGAAAAAACTTCATTGGCAGAAAAAAGCATAAGAAAGAAATTCAGCAAAACTATATGGAGCAAATTCGCCAAGGCTGTCACGACCTATGATCTTGTATGTCCGGGTGACAAAATAGCAGTCTGTATCTCAGGCGGCAAGGATTCAATGCTTATGGCAAAGCTTTTCCAGGAGCTTAAAAGGCACGATAAATTCCCGTTTGAGCTTGTTTTTCTTGTTATGGATCCCGGTTACAGCCCCGAAAACAGGAGCATTATCGAAAAAAATGCCGAGGCGCTGTCTATTCCCATAACCATATTTGAATCGGACATTTTTGAGGCTGTCTATAACGTGGAAAAATCTCCGTGCTATCTCTGTGCAAGAATGAGAAGAGGACATCTTTACAGCAAGGCTAAGGAGCTTGGCTGCAATAAGATCGCTCTCGGACATCATTTTGATGACGTTATCGAAACTATACTGATGGGCATGCTGTACGGCGGTCAGGTGCAGACTATGATGCCGAAGCTCCACAGCACGAATTTTGAAGGCATGGAGCTTATCCGCCCTATGTACCTTATCCACGAAGACGAGATCAAGCATTGGCGTGACTATAACGATCTGCATTTTATCCAGTGCGCATGCAGATTTACCGATACCTGCACTACCTGCACACCGACAAATACCGGTTCAAAGCGTCAGGAGATAAAGCGGCTTATCGCAGAGATGAAAAAGACAAATCCGCAGGTCGAAATGAACATATTCCGAAGCGTTGAAAACGTCAACCTCAACACGGTCATCGCATACAAAGACGATAACGGAACACACTGCTTTCTTGATGAGTATTGAGCGGCGGAATGTCCCGAAAAAGGTATATAATACTAAAAACCCATTGAATTATGGGAATCTCTCGCCGCAAAACCGCATATATCAAAGCTTTTGTGGCGATTTCTTCTCCATAATTCTAATGGTTTTTATTATAATCAAGAGCTGATTTTTTTGCTGTATTTCTATAAACCGCCTCAGCAACATAAAATCGGCTGTTTTACATTAAGCTCTTTCAAGCTTCCAGCCTGCCGCCTTTTCCCTTGCGGCAATAAAATCGGCATATAATCCCTTTTGTGAAATAAGCTCGGAATGAGTACCCTCCTGAACTATGCTGCCGTTCTCAACTGCAATTATGTGGTCGGCATTTTTTATGGTGTTAATGCGGTGAGCTATCATAATGACCGTTTTGCCACGGGTAAGTTCGCCCAGTGCAGATAATATCTTCTGCTCATTTTCAGCATCGAGCGCACTTGTGGCTTCATCGAGGATTATAATGGGCGAATCCTTAAGTATGGCTCTTGCAATGGATATTCTCTGCTTTTCACCGCCCGAAAGACTGCTTCCGCCCTCCGAAAGAACTGTATCATAACCATTCGGAAGTTCTCTTATAAAATCATCGCACCTTGCCGCTTTTGCAGCTAAATAGACCTCTTCGTCCGAAGCGTCGGGCTTTCCGAAGCGGATATTGTTGGCGATGGTGTCCGAGAACAGATAGGTCCGCTGAAACACAAAGGAGAAATTGCGGATGAGGCTGTCGTAGCTGTACTCCCGCACATCGTGCCCACCAAGGCTCACGCTGCCTGACTGCACGTCCCAGAACCGCGCCATAAGATTGCACAGCGTGGTCTTGCCGGAGCCGGAGGGGCCGACGATAGCAACAGTCGTTTTCTCCGGGATGGTCAGGGACACATCGTGCAGAATGGGCTTGCTGTCATAGGAGAAATTCACATGGGACAGGGTGATGTCCTCCCGTTCCGGCGACAGATCCTCCCCATCAATATCCATGGGCTCCACACGCAGAATCGCGTTTGCCTTATCTACGCCGATGTCGATGGAGCGGAACAGAGCCGAAAAGCTCCCGGCAGAATCCAGCTGCTCAAAGAGGATGAAGGAGCAGATCAGCATCAAAAGGCAGTTTGTCAGCTCCATCGTTCCGCCGAAGTAAAAGACGATGGCGGCCGCGCAGACGGCGACACCGGTGAGCTTGTTGACAACAAACTGCGCCAGCATATAAAGTACCGACGGAATCTCCATGGCAAAGGAAGCCTTGCGGGCCTCCTCCACCGCGCCGTGTACCTGCGTGGCGGAATCGTGGGTCAGGTCGAAGTTCTTGACCTCGGCGATACCCTGCACATATTCCAGCACCTTGGACACAAGCCGCTCGTCGGCATTGAACTTCCGCTGGGAAAGGGCCTGCTCCGCCCGCTGCATGGCGGCGTTGACGGCGAAGAACAGCACCAGTCCCGCCAGCGTAATAAGCCCCATACGCCAGTCAAAGAGGAACATCATCGCTGCGATGATGCCGGAGGTCAGAAAGCCGCGGGTCGTGACCATTACCACGCGGGTAGCCACATTCGCCATGTTTTCCATGGTGTTGGTGGTGACGGACGTGACCTCGCCGAGGCTGTTGTCATTGAACCAGCCCATAGGCAGGTAGCGCAGGTGCTCGGCGATTTCGATGCGTTTGTTGGCGCAGGCTCGGTAGCCCGCACGGGTCTGGAGCATGGTGGCCTTCATGTTGATGGCGATGGTCACAATCAGTGATGCAACGATGATGCCGAGGCTCGTCCATAAAGTTGCCATAGTGACGTTCCTTTCCAGCAGCGCCTGAATGACGATGGCGGCTGCCGGAATACGCATGGCAGAGCAAATGGCGCTGACCACACCCAGCCAGATAGAGGCGATGAACATTCTGCGGTTGTCCTCACCGCAGAAATCAAAGAACTTTTTCAGTGTCTGGAACATTACGCCACCTCCCCATCGTCTTTGACGCTGATGTGGGCTTCCCACATGGCTTGATAAAGCGGGCAGGAAGCAAGCAGCTCCGCCTGCGTGCCGGTCGCTTCGATCTTGCCTTGATTGACAACAATGATCTGATCGGCGTCCGCAATGGTGGACAGCCGGTGGGCGATGACCAGCAGCGTCTTGCCCCGCACCAGCTTTGCCAGTGCAGACTGGATGACCGCCTCATTCTCCGGGTCGGTGTAGGAGGTGGCCTCGTCCAAAATGACGATGGGCGCGTCCTTCAGCATGGCACGGGCAATGGAGATGCGCTGCCTTTCACCGCCGGACAGATGCCCGCCCGACGCGCCGCATACGGTCTGATAGCCGTTCTCCAGCCCCATGATGAACTCGTGGCAACCGCATTTCTTCGCGGCGTCAATGACCTCCGCCTCGGTCGCGCCCTTTCTGCCCATGCGGATGTTGTCCATCACCGAAAGGTCAAAGAGATAGTTGTCCTGGGATACATAGGCGATGCGCTTCGTGCACTCCGCCAGCGGCAGCGTGCGAATGTCCACACCGCCCAGCTCGATAGAGCCGTCCTTCACGTCCCAAAGGGAGGCGATGAGCCGGGCGATGGTGGATTTTCCACTGCCGGAAGGCCCGACCAATGCGTTGACCGTCCCCGGGGCAATGTGTAGATTGACTCCGTGCAGTACCTCCTTGTCGTGATAGGCAAAGCGGACATCTTTCAGCTCGATGGAGTTGTCCGCAGGCAGCTTTTCCGCACGTTCCGGACGCTGCATATCCTCGCCGGACAGCACCTCCGCCACCTCGCCCACGATGGTCGTCACCTGTGCAATGTCGTCGGTGTAGGAAAAGGCGGTGATCAGCGGCTGCATAACGCCGAAGGAAAGCACGATGACTGCCAGAAATGTTTCTGCCGACAGTGTGCCGTGTATATAGAGAAGGCACCCCACCGGCAAGATGCCGAGAAGCGTTGAAGGGAGTATCGCCATTCCGGCTACCTGCCCGAAGAGGCTGCCCCGCATCCAGTCGATGAAGCAGTCTGCCCCTTCCTTTGCAGCAGAGACAAACTTTGCGTAGCTGGTTTTGGACTGACCGAAGGCCTTGATGACCTCAATGCCGCTGATGTACTCGACTGCCGTGTCGTTCAGTGCCTTTGTCGCGGTGACCGTGCGCTGAAACTTTTCGTGATAGCCGCTGAACATGGACATAAAGCAGATAATGCCCAGCGGCACGACGATCAGCATGGAAAGCCCCATGCGCCAGTCCTCGAGAAACAGCAGCACCAGCACCGCCAAGGCGCCGACGATGTTGGCTGTCATTTCCGGCAGAAGG
>OLGV01000551.1_pt1 | contig 15353 bp, 20 predicted proteins | sample 1605761 | NCBI WGS metagenome assembly OLGV01 (sample SAMN03283245) | human gut metagenome | biome: human-associated habitat; material: feces | host: Homo sapiens | place: Peru | collected 2012
CTATTGAAGTAAAATCTGCTATTTGAGTTTTAACTTCTTCTTCACTTCTCCGTGCTATCTCCGTGCTAAATTTTCGCTTTTCTCACGGCTTCGTCACGGCTTCGTAAATGTCATTTCTCCTTTGTTCGTCCTTTGTTCAAGCGAATTTCTCCTTGCTTCGTCCTTGCTTCGTTCTCTTGGTTCAAGTCCTGCTCCTCCCAAAATTCTCTGTGTAACCACGGACAATATAATCTGTATCCCGGTTCTATTTCAGCTTCAAGATTATATTCATCCTTGCATAAGTCAAATTCACCTATGTTATTTTGCTTCTTCTTCTTCATTTTTCCCTCCTATGGTATTCATGGTATACGTTTGGTATTCGCTTCAAAGCCTTGCCCTGTCTAGGTTTCGGGGTTTGTGCATACCGCATACCCTAAAAATAATAGAGATATATATAATTATTAAGAAAAGAGTAATTGATTTGTGATATACGCTTTTTATTTTTTTCATACGTATATATATATTTATGGTATTCATGGTATTAATGGTATGCACGAATCTTGAAAGCCTTGCCCTGTCTAGGTTTCAAGATTTTTGCCGTGCATACCATGCATACCCTAAAGCGTATTTTTTAGGTGAATTGCTGAAAATGTGCCGTTGTCTAGTCGCTCTGTGTGATTTATACGCCCGTCCGAACGTGTCGTGATATAGCCTTTGTTTTTCCAGGCATCAGCCACGGAATTAAGGCTGTAGCCTTGCTTTGCAAGTTCTTCAGTAATGCGGGTTCTGTTAATTGCTATATATTCTTCAGTGATTTTGCCCCAGCAAGCGCCTGCAGCTGGCTTGTAATATCCGTGTTTGCCACGCCTAGCGAAATAATCTGCGTTCTCTGCTATAACATCCATAATATAGCGGTAGGCACGTTCGGCGCTGTCTATTTCTGCAAGGCTCTTTGCAATCCCGGCCAGCTGCTTCAAGTCTAATACCTGCCGTTTGTCTTCGAAAATACATTCATCGGCGTATGCGTCCGCCAGCGCAATAAGTGCAAGTGCAGCACACTGTTTAGCGCTGCTGCCACTAAGTTCAAGCAAGGCGCTTTGCAGGTCTTGAAATTCTTGCTGCAGCGTTTCGGCTGGCTTGCTGGCGATATGCTCAATAAAAGCACGTCCGGCGCTGCCGTAATGGGAATCAACGAAATTTACTACTGCATTGCCGTTGCTTATTATCTGCTCTTTGCATTGCAGTTCTATTACCCTGTTTTTAGTACCGCCGCCGCTGTTGCTCTGTGTTATGGGTTCTTCACCTGTGAAGATGAAGCAGTTGTTCCAGCTCTTTTGCTCTTTCAGCGTGCTTTGCTGTGAAAGCCTTGCCCTGTCTTTGCCCTCTGTGAGCTGCATTATAATCTTGTCATAGTTTTGAAAATTGGTGTCAAGCTTGATTGTCTGCAGTTCATCCGCCAGCAACGGCAAGTTATGCAGCAGTGCAGCAGTGCCCATAAGTGCATTAGTTGTGCCGTTGAGTGTCAGCATATATTTTTCCGGGTTTCCCCAAACGCTGGCAGCTACTTTTAATGCTACTGTTTTTCCTGTACCTGTACCGCCCCATAAATGCAGCACAAACGGCAGCGCCTTAACCTTGCTGATAAGCACGCTGGCCAATGCAGCAGCTAGTACAATTTGCAGGTATAAGCTCTGTTTCCGGAGTGGTGCGACATAGGCTGCCCACTCTTCAAGTGTGCCTTTGCTGTGTACCGCCCTTGCAAGTTCAGCGCCTTGTCCGTCATTATCCAGCGTCAACGCTTCAGCATACGGAACAAAAACGCTGTCTACCCAGCCTAAGCGCACTACAGATTGAATAATAGGGATAGTTTCGGCGTTGTTTGTAAGGCAAGTATTTAGGTAGGCAACAAGCGCTGCTGCTGTGTCGCTGGTAACGGCAATCCCGAAATCTGCAAGCTCTATGATTTTGTTTTTGTTGCTTATCGTGGACCGTGGGAAAATGCACTTGCTCCACTTTGACTTTGTCCGGCGGAATGCAAGCAGTATTTTTTCGGTGTCGGTTTCAATGTTACGCAGGACGGCAGCGGGCATAATGGGCATTTTGCAGGCGTAATCCTTTTTTACTATATCGCCTTGCTGCTTCAAGCGGTATATTCCTGCATCGTTTGCTATCCACTCCCCGCACGCCAGCGCTAACGGCTGCCCGGTAAAGCTGGTTTCATGTTCCGTGCTGTTGGTTGGTGTGGCTCTGTCTGCTTGGTAGGCTTTCCACGCCTGCCCGAATCTTCTTGCAATGCGTAATTTATGGGCACGCTGTTCAAGTATTGCTAGTGTTTTTATTCTGTCAGCGCCGTTCTGCATCAATAGTTGCTTAAAAATTTTCGGATCTAAAAGCGCTGCCACGTCCAAACTATCAATATAGCTTTGTGTAAGTTCCTGTTCCCATTCATAGCCTGTTATCGCTTCCACCTTTCCGCCTGCTGCGAAATAGTCTGCTATATCGCCCTTTTTAGGGCATTTTTCCCAAATATCCGGCAAGGCTAGTATTTTGCAGGCGTATTCTTTGAAAGCTGCAGCGTAGGCAGCGCCCTTTTCGTCATTGTCCGGAATAATGATTTTTAACTTGAATTTTTCCAGCGCTGCTTTATCTGCAGGCGTGAAATTTATTTCTTTCTGCGCCCCGGTGCTGCTGGTAGTTGCCAGTAGACCATGCTGCAGCATAGCATCAGCACACTTTTCACCCTCTACAACGTAAAGCGTGGTTTCCGGCGCTGCTTCTGCCAGCTTGTCCAGGTTATACAGTATAACGGCATCAGCAGGCTTTTTATATTGCTTCTTGCCGTCTGCGTCGGTGTGTTCAAACGTAAACTGCTTGTGTCCGTCGGCCCATTTGCGACGGCGCTTGCGGAATTGTTCTTCACCATTCGGCAGGTGGTAAATGTGGTAATAATCCTCTATGGGTTTTGCCGTCTTATAGTCGATTTGTTCCGGTTCTTCGTGCTTTGCTCCTAAACGGCGGAATTCCTTAAACAGTTCCGTTCCTTTGGCGTTGCATTTGTGGCAATGCATCAGCAATCTTTCGCCGTCCTGCTTAATATATAGGTGATCACGCTTTCCGCATAATGGGCACGTTGCAACAGTTTCAGCGCCTTTTTGCTTTGCTCTCTGTAAATATGGTCTAATATCTTCAAGCTCTAATTTTCCCATTCTACCCTCCATATAGAAAAATTTAAAAGCCTTGCTGCCACTATAGAAAGTTGCAACAAGGCTGCTTTTCTGCTATAATTTTATTTGAAAATTATTCTGTGCAAGCCTGTTGACGTGTGGCAGCGTCGGCAGGCTCTTTTCTTTTTTGTGCGTCTTTCTGCCAATATTTAGCCATTTGGAAAATATAGCGGCGGTCTGCATCGCCAATCATTCGCCACGCTGCCAGCAGCTCCATTTCCTGCCCTGTGAACGCTTTGCAAGCTTCATACAGTAAAATGCTGCTGGATAATAAGTCTCCTCTTTTATCCTGCAGGCAAGCGCCATTGACGGCAGTTCTTCAGCATCTATCATGTTATTTGCTCCTCTCTGTGCGGTTCGTAGAATCGTTTTCCAGCGCCCTGTTTTGCCATGTATAGAATTATACCTGTTGCCCCTTTTTGTGCGCTCTGTGGGGCATCCGTGGCGCTGTGGCTGTGCTTTGCTGTTGGTAGCAGCAAGGCTTTTTCGGTCGGTGGCTCTCGTGGTGGGTAGGTGGCTTATTGGTAGCAGTTTCCGGCGCTGGGAACATCCGGAAGTTTTTATTTTTTCGCTTTGCGTTCTTGCGCTCTTTCAAGGCGTTCTTGACGGCGACGTGCTTCACGTGATTTTGGGTTCAGACATTCAGTTTGCAGATATGCAGTATTCGTACGCAGTCTTTTTTTGTTTGCCGGGGAAAATACATACATTTTTTATTCCTCCTTTATGCTACAACGTCAACTACTTGACGGAAATAGCGCTCATTAATGCGCCCTGCCATAACAAATTTACCTTGCTCTTTCAATTTGTTGTTCCACTCTCTAATCAGCTTATAAGCCATGCTTTGAGAGATATTAAGCGCTTCTGCCACGTCTTGCGCTGTTAAATAGATTGTTTTGTTTTCCATGTTTTCCTCCATTCCTCGTATTCATCCCATATGTTAATTTCTTTGATAAGCAGCTCCAGCGCTTCAAGCGCCCCGCTCTGATATGCCAGGCGTGTTTTATTCTGTCTGTTCCGCAAAAAGCTCTGCTGCAGGCTGAACAGACGCAAGGCGGTCTGCTGAAATATCTGCTCTTTAATTTGGTCCGCTTCACTCATTCTTACCGCCCCAGCGCTGCAAACTTTGCTGCTGCATTGGTCGCAACGAAAATGATCATCGCCAGCAGATAAACATAAAAGGCTGCTTTCGCATAATTGAAGCGCTTAACTGTTCTTGTAGTTCTCATTGCGTTATACCTCGTTTCGTATTGGTGTTAGGCTACAATTTCTGCAGGCGTGCAGTCTAAAGCGCTTGCAATTTTACCTACAGTAACGGGTTTAATCGGTTTCCCGCTCTGAATACGCTTAATAACCGCTTGGCTAATATGCGCCTGTTCTAACAGTTCGCCTTGCGTCAGCGCCTTGCTTGCCATAAGCAGCGCCAGCGCTACCGGGTTAATTGTCAGCAACATTGTTTTCACCTCCCTGTCAGAATACCTAATATGAAAAGATATAATTCCATTTGAGCATCCTCGTTCAGTAACTCAATTCGCTCACTGTCCATTAGATTAATACACCTCACTTTATAGCTTTTCATCTATATAACTAATAGCTATATAGATAGCATACTACCAAATTAGCTATATGTCAACTAATTAGATAGCAAAAAAACGCTTTGCGTGGTATTATATATCTATAAAGATAGCAGGGGTGTTATTATGAAATTTAGGGAATGTTTAAAAAAAGCACGTGAAAATGCTGGTTTAACTCAACGCCAACTAGCAGAAAAATTGAATGTTCCGGCGTCAATGATTGGACGTTATGAAAGTAGCGATACAGAACCTAAAGTCGACTTATTACAACGAATTTGCGACGTTCTGAATATAACGCCTAACCAGCTTTTAAATTATGAAAGCAATAACAAGGAATATTTCTTTTCGTTGCTGCGTCAATGTAATATTAGTGTCCAGGCTGGCGAATTTTTAGAACAAACATTAAAAGCAGCAGTGACGGGAAAAGGTGAATTGATACAAGGCTATATTTTCACCCATATTCCAACGGGTGTAACATTGCATATAGAAGAAAGCAATATACAATCTTTTATTGAAAAAATTTTGAATGACGCACGGGAAAAGAATAAAAGCTCATTTTTCCAGGCTTTGACAAGTGCAATGAATTTTGAATTTTTTTCTGCCTACGCTTACAGTATCAGTGAAGCGTTAGAAGCAACGCAACAAGAATTGCAGGAAATCCAAGAAAGCAAGGATATTTCCAAACTTCAGCAAACGCAAGAAAGACTGCGTTATATAATTGCACTTGATAAAAAAATCAGAAGTGATGAAGCATTTAGGGAAAAACTAGGCATCATCTATGACTAAGCAGTTTGGCAAGCTGGCGAAAGCCTTGCCAATAGTGCCAGGGAAGCGAACGGCAGGACGCTAAGAAATTATCATAACATATATTATCGGACGTAAAAAATTATTTTTTGAGTTTATCCACGTTATACGCTGTTTAAATATGCAAGTTTTCTTGTATATTCTGCATATGGTTACATAGTTTCTACACGCTTGTTTATTTTGACTTATTGTATATTAGTTGTATATGTAAACGTATTTTTATTATAGCCTTGCATAATCTGCCTGCTATGATATAATAACTACAGTTACATTCTAATAGTATAGGCGAATTGTAAACTGAAAAGGCTGCCTGTGTTGCGTATCAGCTCTGACGCATAGCAGGCAGTCTTTTTTTGGTGTAATTTTGGTACACTTTTACAAATAAGCTATATTTCCTTGTGTGTTTTGAAGTATATAAGGCTGTTATAACTACTATATATAGTATGTATAGCTGAAAACATTGAAATTTCAATTCTCCTCCAAAAACAGACAGAACGCTGAAAATCCGTTAGGCAAGCGGGTTTCGGCGTTCTGTTTTGTTATATCGGTACACTTTTATATTTTGTCCAGCATTGCAGCAATATTCGATTGCCTAAGTGTAATTTTCTTATGTAAGCAGGCTATTATTGGAGCATTTTTATTTGCACAAAAGTGGCCTTAGCGTTATAATAATTTTCTACTGTAGTATGATTTTATTTTTGTTTTGAGGTGGATTTTATGAAAAACTGGAAGCTAATTCTAGCTATCCTTACGGCTAATGTCGTATTGATGGCTGCAGGCTATACCATGCTTATTCCCTTTTTGCCGATGTATCTGATGAACGAACTGGGAGTAAGTGCCGATGATGTAAAAATGTGGAACGGCGCGATTTTTTCCATAACCTTTCTGATTGGCGGTATCATGGCGCCTATCTGGGGTAAAATGGCTGATACGCACGGCAAAAAGATGATGGCGGTACGTGCGGGCGCAGGCCTGGCGCTGTCATACTTTTTGGGCGGCATAGTAACCACACCGGAGCAGATGTTTTGCGTGCGTGTGCTGCAGGGCTTTGCTGCCGGCTTGTGGAGTGCGTGCCTGGCGATTGCTACCAGCCTGGTGCCGATGGAAAAGCTGGGCGTGAGCTTGGGCATTATGCAGGCAGGACTGACCTGCGGCAACGTCATTGGTCCGTTGGTCGGCGGTTCATTGGCAACGCTGTTTGGCATGCGCGCCTCATTCTTCGTTGCAGGTGGGTTACTGACGATTATTACGCTGGTATTTATGTTCTACATTCCCGAGCCGCCGAAGGCGGAGCCGAAAAAGCTTGCGGCCAAGCCGCAGGTACAGCTTTTGCAGCAGCCTGTAATTCGTGAAACGCTGGTTTATATTGCTGTAGCTCAGATGGTAATTCTGCTGATTCAGCCGATTTTGAGCCTTTATGTGGCAGAGCTGAATCATGGTGAGGGCAACATTATGTTTCTTTCCGGCGTGGCCTTTTCGCTCGTAGGCATTGCCAGTGCTATTACTGCGCCGAGCTGGGGACGCTTCGGACAGGAGCACGGCTTTTATAAAGCGTTGTGCGCTGCTACACTGCTTTCCGGCTTGATGAGTGCGGTGACAGCAATGCCGCAGACACTGCTTTTGTTCTGTGTCTGCAATTTTTGCTATGGCTTGTGCTGTGCCGGTATTCAGCCTTCGCTGAGTGCTATTTTGGCCAGCAATACATCTACCGACCAGCGCGGACGCGTTTTTGGCTTTATGTTCAGTGCGCAGCAGTTTGGCTCGATGGTAGGGCCTTTGCTAGGCGGAGCCATTGCTACCTATGCACCGCTGCAAAGCCTTTTTGTTGTAGCAGGCGTTATCCTTTTTGCCATCAGTGTCAGCGTTTGGCTGCGTCATGGTCATGAACAAAATGCTATTGTATAGGTCATTTTAATCTGAAGGACTACAAAAAATCTTATATTTTTATTAGTTTACGAAACTCTGTAAGCCTTGAATTAATGGGCTTACAGAGTTTTTGCTTAAATTCACAAAATAGCCATTGTTTTGATGCGCAGATTTCACATATGTGACAAAACAAATTAGACAGAAAATTCGCTAATAGACTATAATCGGCCATGTGGAGGTGATGAAAATTAAGCTTAGAGGAGGCGTGAGCCTGACAGAGCAAATCAGCTTCTACCGTCAGTTAGCAGTTATCCTGCGTAGCGGCTTGCCGCTGCTGCATGCGCTGCAGCTTTTGCAAAAGCATGGCAACGCTAAGCAAATGCTTCTTTGCTACCGCCTGCAGCAAAGGCTGCGCCGTGGCAGCAGCCTGGCACAGGCCCTGGCAGCGGAAGCGGATTGCTGTACTCAGCTGGCAGTTACTTTGGTGGCTGTGGGGGAAGAAAGCGGTGAGCTGGCCATGTTGTTGGAGCAGCTGGCAGATTATTACAGCCGCCAGCTTAAGCTGCGGCGTTTTGTGCAGAGGGCCGTAACTTATCCGGCATTTTTGTTGCTGGCATCGTTTTGCGTGCTGCTGCTGTTTCTTCTGTATATCCTGCCGGTTCTGGCGGATACCTACAGCGCTATGGGCGTGCGTCCGAGGGGCACGTTAGCTTTATTGCTGGCGCTGAAGGACGGGCTGCTGCAGCAACCATTGCTGGCGCTGCTCTGTGCAACAGCGGTAACAGGTATTCTGCTGCTTATGGGACGCAAGTTGCTACGCTGTTTTTTACGCAGCCGGTTAAGCGGAAATTTTCATGGCCTTTTATTAGAAGTACGCTTTTGCAGATTGCTGGCCTTGCTTTTGGAAAGCGGTGTAGGCATAACAAGAGCGGTGGCGATTGTGACGGATACCATGGATGATGAGCAGTATGCCGGGCAGCTGCGCCTGCTGAACAGCAGGCTAAAGCGAGGCATTGCGATTGAACAGGCTGCAGGCGGCGCGAAAGAGCTTTTTTCGCCGCTGATGCTGGAGCTGGTGTGCGTGGGCGCGTCTACGGGTTATCTGCCGCAAATGCTGCAGGAAGCAGTAACTGCCGGTGAGCAGCGTCTGCAGCAGCAGCTTGGCAGGCTGCAGGAGCTGTTGGTGCCCTTACTGCTTCTGGTGGCGGCGATTATCATAGCGGGAATCGTCTGCATAGTTATCGGTCCGCTATTTGAGATGCTTTCGGCAATGCCGGAGTAAATTCAGGAGGTGCGATTATGTTAAAGACAATGCGTAAACAGGGAGGCTTTACTTTAATCGAGGTAGTGGCGGCGGCGGCGCTGATTGGTATTATGGCGACAATGCTGCTGCCTTCACTTTCAGGTGCTAATGACAGAGTGAGGAATGCCCGTCTGCAAAATGATCTGGTAACCATTGACCAGGCGATTCAACTGTATAAGATGGATGCAGGCACGGTGCCGGCAGAGCTGACTACACTGGACAGTGAATATCTTGGCGGCAAGCTGGAGTTCAAGGATGCCAAGGGTGAAACTCTGACATATACACCTAATGCAACTGACGGTACTTATACGCTCAGCGGCAAGAACAGCAAGGGTGAGGCAGTAACCTCCCCGGGCAGCAAAGCTGTTAGCGGTGAACAATAAGGCTGGCGGCTATTTATTACTGGAGCTTTTGCTGACTATAGGATGCCTTGGAGCTTTTGCTGCAATGCTCTATCCTGGCAGCCAGATGCTGCAGCGGCAGTACTATAAGCAGCAGATGCGCTATGCTGCCTATCTGTTGGCTGCTGACATCAGACAGATACAGCAGCGCACGATATTCCAGCCGGAAAATTATCTTTATACTTTGAAAGTAAGCGGTAATGACAAGCATGGTTACAGGATTTACCGTGAGAAGAAGGTCTGGAAGCGCGTAAGGTTAGAGCCGACAATCAGTCTGACATGCGAAGCACATATGAAGTCGTTAAGCTATGATGAAAATGGCAGTCCTAGTGTCAGTGGTGGCTATAGCCTGGAGCATCAGCAGCTTCCAGGTGTGTGTTTTTGGCTGACAATTCAGCCGGTTACAGGCAGGGTGACTGTTTATGAAAAATAGCAGGGGCTTTTGTCTAGTGCAGGAGCTGGTGTGTTTTTGCCTGACGGCATTATTGCTTGCTTCAGCGGTGCAGTGCTTTTACCGCAGCAGCTGGCTGCTGCAGCAAAGCAGGGAACAGCAGCAGGCTGCGCTTGCTTCCTGGCAGGTGTTGGCAGGCGAGGAGTACAGTGGCAGGTTTGTGGTGACACAAAAGCTGGAGGCCACCAGTATAGATGGTTTAGCGATGCAGGAGGTGCAGGCAGCCTATGGCAAAATCAAGGTTAAGCTTTTACGGGCGATGCCATCGGCAGAGCGGCTATCTGCTGCTGGAGGTGTTGCTGGGACTGCTGCTGGCGGTGGTACTGGTGACGCTCGTTTTTAGAGCAACAGGAAGCAGTGCCCATAGCTTCGGCCGCTTGCAGGATGAATTGCAGCTGCAGGAAGCAAGACGTCATATTCTGACGCAGCTGGAAAAGATTATATGCTATGATGCACAGCGAGTCATCAGACTGCAGGAGAATGGCCAGATAACCTGTTCGATGATTGATGCCTGCAAACGTGTTACTATTTACAGCGATAAGCAGGGCTTGTACAAAAAGACGCGTAAAAATAATGGCACGGGCGTAAATCCTGTTTCTTTAGAGGGCGTAGTCGTTACTGGCTGGCGGATACAGCGGTGTTCGCCGCAATTACTGTGCATAAGCTTTAATCTGAGCAGGAATGGCCGTCAACTGCAGGTGAAGCGTTATCTTATTTGTTATAATGCGAGGATAGCAGATGATGTATAGCGTTAAGGGGAGCATATCACTTCCCTGCCTGGTGGCGGCGCTGCTTTTGGCACTCAGTGCTCAGCTAAGCCTGCTTTATGCAGTCAGGGGTTATGAATCAGAGAAGGATTATCTGCGGGAACAGCAGCTAAGGCTGTTGTGCAGCTCCGTATTGCAGGCCATCGGGCAGGAGCCGCGGCCGGCAGGCAAGCAGCTTTGCTATGAGGGCGAGCTGCAGCCTGGCAGTGAACCGGTGACGGTGACAAGTGAAAGCATTTACAGCTCAGATGGATTTATAGATTACCTGAAGGTTACAGCAGTAGCCGCTAATCATGCTGGCGCAGTACAGCGGCTGCATCGTATCAGGGTGAGCTTTGGTCCGCAAATACAGGACCTGGCAGCTAAGAGCGTCCTGGCAGGACGCTCGCTGACAGGCGGCGAATATCTGCAGCAGGCAGCATTATATACAAGCACAGAAGAAGTAAAGCTGCCGCAGATGAGCTTTTTGCGGGATAAATGTCCCAGTGTGCTGAATAAGAAGTCGGTGGCGGAAGTTGGCCTCAGTGCCCGCTTTTACTATCTGAAGAATAACAACTCTCTCTTGTTGGGTACGGAAGGCCTGCATGGTCCGACTTTGATAGTAAATCCTTATTCGATTACTACTGCCGAAGGCTCCTATTATCCTGATCGTTTGGTGCTTATCAGTGAAAATGGTAATATTAAGCTGGGAGCTGGCACGAGGCTGGCGCAGGCGTTGGTGCTAGCGAAGGGCAAGGTAACGATTTGCGAGGGTTGTCAGCTGAATGGCTTTGTTATGGCAGATAAAATAGTCATTGAGGGAAATGCGGACCTTACTCCTGATACAGGTGCCGTTGAACCGATGCTGACACCATACTTTAACTACTTATAATTTTGCTGAATACATTGCATAATCAAAAAGAACTAGCCTGAGCTTTTTATAAGCTCCAGCTAGTTCTTTTGTATTGCTTATTCAGCCGCAGGCTTTTCGGCCTTGGGCTTTTTCTTGTTATGCGCCTGCATAACCTCTTCGATATCGCCGGATTTAATCCATTCCTCCAGCGCAGTGGCCATCTCCGCTACTGCTGCCTCGATAGCGGTTTTGTCCTCGCCCTGGAAGGCATGCAGTACATGGTTGACAACGGCCTTATTGTTGCGTGCCGGATGGCCGATGCCGATTTTGAAGCGCGGGTAAGCATCGGTGCCCAAATGCTCGGTAATAGATTTGATACCGTTGTGGCCGCCGGCGCTGCCCTTGCGACGGATGCGCAGCTGGCCTACGGGCATATCCATATCATCCTGAATAACAGCGATATCATCCGGGTCGATGTGATAGAAGTTGGCGTAGGCACCTACGGCAACACCGCTGAGATTCATATAGGTGGTTGGCTTGATGATGAGGATTTTTTCGGGAGCGCGGTATTCTGCCATATAAGCATTGCGGTCCTCCTTGCCGAAGCTCACGCCGAGACGGCGAGCCAGCTCGTCAACTACCATAAAGCCGATGTTATGACGGGTATTTTCGTATTCGCGGCCGATATTGCCAAGGCCGACAATTAGTTTCATATTGTTGCTCCTTTTTATTTATTAAGTTCTTCGATGGTGACAAATTCATATCCCTCTGCACGCAGACGGTCGATGATGAGGCCGACTGCCTCAATCGTCTGGTCGCGCGGTGCGGAGTTTTTGGGACTGTCACCATCATGCAGCAGGACGATAGCACCGGAGGCTGCGTTCTCGCAGACTCTGTCGGCGATTACCTGCACGCCGGGGTTCGTCCAGTCGCGGGGAATGATGCTCCAGTTTACTATCTGCATACCTGCATCATTGATAGCCTTGACAGTGCTCCAGTCCTTGAAGCCGTGCGGCGGACGCATATACTGCGGCGCAGTGCCGGTGATGCTTTGCAGTGTTTCCTTGCCGTAGGCGATGTTGGCGGCGGCTTCGCTGCTGCTGAGCTTAAGCAAATCCTTGTGATAGCCTGCATGCAGAGCAATCAGGTGTCCTTGTGCCTGGACAAGCTTTACTGTTTCCGGATGCTTGGCAGCGTTTTCGCCAACCATAAAGAAGGTGGCATGCACATTTTTGGCAGCCAAAAGCTTGAGCAGCTTCTGGGTATATGGCGGATAAGGGCCGTCGTCAAAGGTGAGGGCAATGAGCTTGCGCCCGTGGGTGTTTTCCGCATGTGTTATAACCTTGCCATAAAAGCTGTTGCCGGGAAGTACGGCGAGCAAGAGCAACGCGCCTGCAAGCGCAAGGCTGAGAGCAGCGCTTATAGCGGCAGTCTTTCTGCCGATTTTTTTGTATATCCCCAGCCACAGCAGCAGTACGCTGGCAAGGGAACAGATGATAAGAAGATAAATGATACGCATAATTACTCCAAATATTAAAGCCGGTAGTTTTGCCGGCTTTAATCATAACAAAAAGGCTTGCCAGAGGCAAGCCCTTTTATATTACGCTTAGTGTTTGGTATCGAATAATTGGCTTACAGACCAGTCATTGTAGATGCGCAGAATGGTTTCTGCCAGAATCGGCGCAATGGAGAGCACCTTAATTTTCGGGTGCTTTTTGGAAGGAGCCAAAGGAATGGTGTTGGTAACAACCAGCTCGGTGATATCGGATTGTGCAATGCGGGACAGTGCCGGATCGGTCAGGATCGGGTGAGTGCAGCATGCATATACTTCTTTAGCACCGAATTTCTTCAGAGCGCGTGCGCCTTCGGTCAGGGAGCCTGCGGTATCAACCATGTCGTCTACCATGATGCATGTTTTGCCTTTAACGTCGCCAATCAGGTTCATAACCTCAGCAACGCCGGGTTCCGGACGACGTTTGTCGATGATAGCCAGCGGCGCGTTCAGCATTTCAGCGAAGTTACGGGCACGGCTTACGCCGCCAAGGTCCGGAGAGATAACAACCATGTCTTCCAGGTTCTTGGATTTAATGTATTCTGCCATCAGCGGGCCGCCGGGCATATGGTCAAAGGGGATGTTGAAGAAGCCTTGAATTTGTGCAGCGTGCAGGTCGATGGTTACTACACGGGTAATGCCTGCAGTTTCCAGCAGGTCTGCCATCAGCTTAGCAGTGATAGGTTCACGGCCGCGTGCTTTGCGGTCTTGGCGTGCATAGCCATAGTAGGGGATAACAGCAGTGATGTGGTTAGCGCTGGCGCGTTTGAAGGCATCAGCCATAATCAAAAGCTCCATTACGTTGTCATTAACGATAGGGCCGCAGGTAGGCTGTACAATGAAGATATCCTTGCCGCGTACACTTTCGTTAATCATTACCTGAACTTCGCCGTTGTTGAAACGGTTAACTACGGAATCACCAACGGTGGTTCCGAGGTAAGCAGCGATTTCGCGTGCCAAATCAGGATTTGCGTTACCGGTAAATATTCTTAACTTATTCTCGTCAGACAACATGTCCAATCCCTCCAAAATTACCTTGTTTGTAGTTTGCTTGTGCGATGAGCAAAACTTTACTTAAATTTAATTATACACTATCGCGAGTTTTTTGTAAACTTTTTGACACATATGTGACTATAAAAGCTTATTTACTTTCGTTGCGGTACTTTTCGGCCCAGCCTTCAATATTTTTTTGGCGGGCACGTGCGATACCAAGAGCGTTTTCGGGTACTTCCTTGGTAATGGTGCTGCCGGCACCGATGTAAGTGTTGGCCTGTACGGTTACAGGAGCAACAAGATTGGTGTTGCAGCCGACGAAGGCGTTGTCACCGATAACAGTGCGGTGCTTCTTCTTGCCGTCGTAGTTGACGGTGATGCAGCCGCAGCCCATATTAACGCCGCTGCCGATGTCGCTGTCACCGATGTAGGTGAGATGCGGCAGCTTGGTGCCTTCGCCTACGTTAGAGTTTTTAACCTCTACATAGTTGCCGATTTTAACGTGGTCGCTGATAACGGTGTCGGGACGCAGATGAACGTACGGACCGGCGGTAACGTGGTTTTTAACCTCACAGTCATGGCCGTAGATGAATTGCAGATGGTTGTCGTCACCGATTTTTACATTGGTGAAGCGGGCGTTAGGACCGATTTCGCAGTCCTCGCCGATTTCAGTTGTACCTTCCAGCCAGGTGTAGGGATAAATAACGGTATCGCGGCCAATTTTTACACTTGCTTCGATAAAGGTGCTGGCGGGATCCATGATGGTTACGCCTGCGTCCATCAGCTTATCCAAAATGCGCTGACGCATAACGCTTTCAGCAACGGAAAGCTGCTTGCGGGAGTTGATGCCCATAACCATATCGCTGTCATCAGTGGAAATACCGCCGACCTTAGCGCCTGCTTCGTTGAGCTTTTGCAGTACGTCGGTCAGATAATATTCGCCCTGCGCATTGTCGTTGGTCAGGGTAGCCAACACGTCAAACATTTGCGGGCATTCCATGCAGTAAATACCGGTGTTGATTTCCTTGATAGCCTTTTGCTCTTCGGTAGCGTCCTTTTGCTCTACGATGCCCTGTACATTGCCGTCAGCATCGCGGACAATGCGGCCGTAGCCGAACGGATCGTCCATAATTGCCGTAAGTACGGTAGCAGCAGCGCCGCTTTTCTGATGTGCTTCACAGAACTTCTTCAGCTCTTCGCCGTCCAGCAGCGGAGTGTCGCCGCACAGGATGAGTGCAGTGCCGTGGAAGTCCTTCAGGGCGTCGGCAGTTTGCATTACAGCGTGGCCGGTGCCAAGCTGCTCGGCCTGCAGGGCGATGGTTCCCTGGTTACCTACCATTGCTTCTACCAGCTCTGCTTCGTGGCCTACGATAACAACCTTCTGGTCGGCACCGGCAACAGTTGCAGCATCAATTACGTGCTGCAGCATGGGCTTGCCGCCTACCTTGTGCAGTACCTTGGGGTATTTGCTGCGCATTCTTGTGCCTTTGCCTGCGGCGAGGATTATTGCTACTAATTCTGACATGTGAGTTCTTCCTTATATAATTTATTTAGGTTGATATAGGTAACCTATAACCCTTATTGACTGTATGATTATACAGGATATTCCT
>OLGV01000552.1_pt1 | contig 15342 bp, 7 predicted proteins | sample 1605761 | NCBI WGS metagenome assembly OLGV01 (sample SAMN03283245) | human gut metagenome | biome: human-associated habitat; material: feces | host: Homo sapiens | place: Peru | collected 2012
TCGATGGTGAGTTTCCCTGTCTCCAGGACGGCCTCAGCCTTGCCGTAACCGGTCATTGACTTGATCATATTCATAAATTTTACAACCCGGACCGGGATTCAACAAGCACGAATCCCGTTTCCGCCGCAAAGATAAGCCTTTCCTGCCAGAAATCAACTCCACCGCCCCATGAATTCCTCCGATAACGCAAATTTCTAATCAGGAAGTCTAAAAAATATCATTTTATCAGAATACGTTTCTATTCAATAGTATTTCATGTTCCAAAGTAATCGTTCAGTAATGAATAAGTAGGGGTTCGGTGATAATCATTAAAGTTCACAGGCCATGCAATTTCCGTATAAAACGTTTATAATCAAGTACTACTAGAATAAAGAATTTGGATTTTTGAAAATCATTTGCTTTCTTGCAAGCCCCGACGAGAAATCGTATATAAAACAACTAAGACAAATGAGACAGATTTTCAAATGCATCGCGGCAACCGCTATCGCCGCTTGCTTCGCATCCTGCGAAAAGTCCTACGAGGAACTGGATCCTCAATTTCCTGCCATCAGCGACGGCAAGTCCGTCGCCATCAGTTCAGGCGAGACGGTAACCATCGATTTCACGCTGAATGATGTACGCGGCAATGACATCACTGTCAAAATAGATGACAATGCCGTAGAGGACTACAAGGTCAGCTACACCCTCAACTCCGGGAATGACGATGGGACAATCAGCATAGCAGCCCCGGCCATGATTCTTGACGGAACCCCGTTCAACGTCAATGTCACTTTCAGCGACGAGATCAACAACAGGACAGCCTCGAAAACAGTGAACGTGACTCCGACGGTTCTTGAAGGCTACGTAAAGTTCTCCGAGGCAGCCAACTCTTTCATCGTGGCTCCTGGAGCATACGTTCAGTTCCCTACCTTCAAGGGCAACAGCGGACTGAAATCAGGAGCAGTGTCACTTGCCCTCGCCTGGCAGGATGCTGTCGGCCTCTTCGCCGAGGTCGCGCAGGTAAATGAATCCGACGCCATCGTCCACTTCGCCTCGGGCAAGGAAGGCAACGCCGTCATCAACGGCCTCGACGCTTCCGGCAATGTCGTGTGGAGCTGGCTCTTCTGGGTAACGGCTGACGCTCCGAAGGATGTCAAAGTCGGGGACTTCACATTCCAGGACCGCAACATCGGCGCGCTGAACCTCGATGAGAAAAGCGAACTCTCCGTAGGTCTCGTTTACCAGTACGGCCGCAAGGATCCGTTCCCGGGAATCTGGTTCGGTGAATATGCTACAAGGCCGGTCTATGACGCTTCCGGTGCGGAGGTGGAGATCACAATTGTGCACAACACCGAGGCAAACAACCTGGAGAACGCCATCAAGAATCCTACTGTCTACTACAACAACAAGTATTTCAGCGGAGCGAAGCACGGCTACAGTTGGATCACCACGGACGCCACCACCTTCGGAGCTGACAACTTCAAGGCTCTTTGGGAGAACGGCGGAAAGAAGAGCGCCTACGACCCGTGTCCGGCGGGCTACAAAGTAGCCAGTGCGGCAGCATGGACAGCAGTCAAGGCCTCCACCGATGTCAAGGAACTATGGGACTCCAGCTACGAGACTTTCGACCAGTCCGCCATAGGCACAAACGAAAAATACGCTGCCGGCAACAGAAAGAAAGTCCAGTTCAGAGGGTGCGTCTACGATGGTCTTAGACTCACGGTCACTGGAGAGATGAACTCCACCTCCACCTCATTCTCTTATGCCAACTGCATCGGCAAGCCTCTCCCTACCGCTGTGGTCTGGTGCTCTGACGTGGACCCTGACTATGCAAGCAAGTTGAATGCCTCGTACTTCAGGGGATGTGCGTTCAAAGTCAACACCTCCGGCAACGGGAACTACGATGACATCTCGGCGATCAAGGTCAACGCCCTGACTCTGAGCAAATACGGACTCAACTACGCCTTCCCGACACGTTGCGTCAAAGAATAAGATTCCACAAATTACCAGAGCAAGATGAACAGATTCATTAACCGCGTCTTACTTTTTGTCATAGGTGCGGCCGCGCTGATTGGTTGCACCTATAATGAGATGACTGATTCCTACGGCGAGCTTGACATCCTCTTCGACACCGAGGACGTTGTACTCAACGCAGGGGAAAGCATAGAGATTCCATTCACTGTCACGGGAACCGAAGGAGCCGCCATCGACTTTGAGCCCTACACGGACAACAGCAGACTGACCTGCAAGCTTAGCAAGGTTGACTATGGCAACTCACAGGGTGTCATCAGACTGACCGCATCAAAGGCAATCTCCAAAGACCTGGAGGCTCAGGTCTTCCTCAAAGTCTCCGACTCACATCACAGAAAGCTTACAAGGTTTGTGGATGTGACTGTTATCGGCAACGGTAGCGGAGGTGGCGAGGATCCAGGAGAAGGCGGAGGCGACAATGACTACGGCGACCTCGGCATATTCTTCGACACAAGCGCCCCGGCGGTAAATCCTGGACAGACATTGGAGATACCTTTCACTGTAACCGGTTCAGAAGGCGCCACCCTCAGTCTGGTTCCTTCCGTTGACAACGATGAATATGTTTGCGCGCTAGGCAAGGTAGACTATGTCAACTACCAGGGAATCATCAAGCTGACCGCTCCGGAAGTGATCACCGAAGCGACAGAGGTCAAGGTTTCGCTCACGGCGAGCGACACACACAAGCGCAGCCTGACGAAGAGTGTCAGCGTGAAAGTGAACGCCTCCGAGCCTCTCACGATCAGCGTTCTCGGCGAGCCGGCCTCGATGGCCGTCAAGGCAGGAGGTTCCTTCACCCTTTCCTACAAGGTTCTCAATCTCGCCCCGGCCAAGATCACCGGCATCCCAACTGTTGAGGTAACCTCCGGCTGGAGTGCGGAAGCAACCGTCGATCAGGACATCATTAAGGTTAAATACAATGCGCCTGCATCCATCGGCCAGCGGATCGACATCAAGATCAGCGCGACAGACGATCACGGCAGGACGGTGGAATATTCCGGATCACTCTCCATCGTAGAGATCACGACCACGGCGGGAGCCGCCAACTGCCACATTGTGAAACCGGGCGGAATCCTCACGATCAAAGCCGTGAAAGGCAACTCAACGACCGCATTGGACTTTGACAACGCGGCACTCGTATGGCAGGATGCCATCGGACTTGTAAGTTCGGTTTCCGGAAACGGAAGCGAAGGCGTCGTCGTGGTCAAGATCGCCGACGGCAAGGAAGGCAATGCCGTGGTGGCCGCACGTGACGGAGACAGGGTTGTCTGGAGCTGGCATGTCTGGGTGACAGACTACGATCCCGAGGCGGACATTTTCGAATGGCAGGACGCCAACGGTGTCACATACAAATACATGGATCGCAATCTCGGAGCGATGAGCGCCCAAATGTTCAGCAAGGAATCAATCGGACTGATGTACCAGTGGGGACGAAAGGATCCTTTCCCTGGAGGAGACAACGTGGAGTCCAGCGTACAGAAGCGCATCTACGACATCAACGGCAATCAGATCTACATGAAGACCGAGGAAAGGCCTACATACAACGACAACACAAGCACCAACCTCCAGTTGGCGATCGAACACCCTGACGTGTTCTACCATGCGCCTTCAAGCTCCTGGCCGGCGGTTGACTGGCTGACAAACAAGACCTCTCTCCAGAACAACGACCTTTGGGGCGGCAAGACCAACGCGAAGACAATCTACGACCCTTGCCCGGAAGGCTGGTGGATGCCTGCCGCCGGAAGCGGCTGGGGATTCCGCAGCGAGTACAAGAAAGCCGGCAAGCTCAATGACGACGGCAAATACGACGAGACGTATCCTTGGTACCAGGACTACGACAAGAGTATCGGATTCCGTTACAAGACGAAAGCCGGCAAGGTGTACTGGTTCCCGCTTGTGGGCAACATTGACCCGAGCAAGGGTACTCTCCAGAGCGTCGGCGGAAGCGCGTTGTACAACACCCGCACAGACAATTCCAACACCGTGTTTTACGAGAGCATGGCATGGGGTAACCCTGCCAGCGAGGCAGGACTCAACCGTTCCTACGGAGCGGCCACACGTTGCATAAAAGAGTAATATGAGAAAGAAAACAGTTCTGCTCTCATTGCTGGCGCTGCTTGCAGCCATGCAGTCTCTTTGGGCGCAGAAAATATCAGTCACTGGTCAGGTGACTGATATTTTTGGCGGTTCCCCCCTCCCCGGAGTGGCGGTACTTGAAAAAAACGGGAGCGGATATTCAGTCACTGATCTGGACGGCAAGTATTCCATCTCAGTTCCCTCAGACGCGTCACTGGTGTTCTCTTGTCTGGGAATGCAGGAACAGACCATAGCGGTAAAAGGACGCACAACCATCAACGTGGCGATGACAGCTGATGTCAATGTCCTTGACGATGTTCTTGTGGTGGCATACGGCACGTCAACGAAAGAGTCGTTCACTGGTTCCGCCGAGACAATAAGAGGTGATAAATTGCGGGACAGGCCTGTAGCGGATGTCTCCAGAATGCTTGACGGGCAGATGTCCGGAGTCATGACGACATCGGGAAGCGGGCAGCCAGGCAGCGGATCAGGAATCATGGTAAGAGGATTCGGATCCATCAACGCAAGCAGCTCTCCTCTCATTGTCGTTGACGGCATCCCTTATGACGGAAGCCTTAATTCACTCAATCCCAATGACATCGAAAGCATGTCCGTACTTAAGGACGCCTCAGCCGGAGCCCTCTACGGTTCCAGAGGAGCCAACGGTGTGGTCATCGTGACGACCAAGAGCGGAAGAAGTGCCGACGAAAGAATCTCCATAGACTTCACCGCGCGTGTCGGCTTCAACTCGATGGCGATCAGCCCCTACGAGACTGTGAACGCATCACAGTACATGGAACAAATGTATAGGGCGACATACAACGACCTTCTCTACACGGAAGGGCATCTTCCTGGCGAAGCCGCGGCTTTGACCCCGTCACGTCTTGCGAAAAACATTCTCGGCATCAACAACAAGTACAACATCTTCGACAGGAATGTCGAGAGTCTTTTCGACGCTAAAGGGAATGTCGTCAGGGACGCGAAGACGAAATACGACGCTGATTGGCTTGGAGAGGCGAAGGCCAAGCTTCCGACACGTCAGGAATATCTTTTCTCGATGTCGGGAGCTTCTGATGTCAGCAAGTATATGGCCTCATTGGGTTATCTCAATGAGAACGGCACCATCACGACAACCTCCTTCCGACGCATAACAGCCAGACTCGGAGCCGAATTCACTCCTTATGAATGGTTGGAGTTCGGCCTCAACGCCAATTACTCCAACACAAGAAGCGACTATCTCGGAGCGTCCGGCACAGAAGCCAACAACATCTGGTACACCGCCATGATGATGGCTCCTATCTACCCGGTGTATGAAGTGGATGCTGACGGAAACGAGGTTCTTGACAATGGCGGGCGCGTGTTCGACTATGGATCATCAAGACCGGCCGGAGCACAGAACAACCGCAACTGCGTCGCGACACTTTTCGATGACGACTACTACATGATCGGCGACAACGTCAACCTCCGCGGGCATCTTGGCATCAGTTTCGGCGACTTCAGGCTGAGCACATCGCTTGGCGCCGACATAGTGAGCGAGAGCAACTCGACAAAGTACAACCGCAACAACGGCAACGCCGCCGGCACGGGACGTCTGACCAAGGAACATCAGCGCACCCGCAGCTACACCTGGAACCAGCTGCTGTCCTACAAACGCGGTTTCGGAGACAGCGACGTGGACTTGATGGCAGGTCATGAGTTCTACAACATCGAGACAAACTATCTGATGGGACAGAGGACAGGTTTTCCGTTCGACGGTTTTAAGGAACTTGGCATGGGTTCCACCATAGCGGACGCGACTTCGACAGGCGACATCTACAGCATCAATTCTTGGTTGTGCAGAGCGAACTATAATTTCTCGGACAAGTACTACCTGTCAGGGAGTCTGCGGGCAGACGCCTCCTCACGGTTCATAAAGAAACACAGATGGGGGACTTTCTGGTCCCTGGGAGCATCCTGGAGGATTTCACAGGAACCTTTCATGAAAGATTTCGGATGGCTTGACAACATGACGCTGAAGGCCAGTTACGGCATACAAGGCAACGACAACATCGGCTCATACTATGCCTGGCAGGCTCTTTATGACATGACCTACCCCAATGCCACATATTCAGGAGCCGTGATCTCATCTCTGGAGAACCAAGATGTGACATGGGAGAAGAACGGCAATGTCAACCTGGGTGTCGAGTTCAAGATGTTCAAAAGATTCAGCGGAACCATAGAGTGGTACAAAAGAACCACCACAGACATGCTGCTTGAGTATCCGATCGCTATTTCATTAGGATTCCCGGGCTATTATGCCAATGTCGGCAAAATGTACAACACCGGCATAGACATGACCTTGAGTTATGACATCCTCAATAATCCGGATCTGTTCTGGAGCGTGTCACTGATGGGTTCCACCGTCAACAACAAGGTCGTGTCACTCACCGGCAACGGAGAGGACATAAACAACGGCGTTTACCTGATCCGTGAGGGTGAGACCGTCAACACTTTCTACATGGCGCGCAGCGCAGGCGTTGACCCGGCGACCGGAGAACAGCTTTACCTTGCCTACAGCAAGGATGCGGAAGGCAATCCGATCAACGGCAGCGAGTTCGTGACAAACGACGCGACCGTGGCCTCCGGCTGCAAATGGCTTTGCGGCAGCAGAATCCCGGCCATCTACGGATCCCTGTCATCCAGTCTTCACGCAAAAGGCATTGATGTTTCCACTTTGTTCACCTATTCGCTGGGTGGCAAGATCTATGACAGTACCTACCGCTCTCTTATGGAGCCTTCGTTCGTAGGACAGACCTACCACATCAACTCACTCCGCGCATGGACAGAGGCCGGTCAAATCACGGATGTCCCGAAAATCACAAGCACCACGACGACTGTCATCAACGACCGCTTCCTAATCGATGCGTCATATTTCTGCATCAAGAGCATTTCCGCCGGCTACACATTCAAGACAGCATGGCTGGAGAAATGTCACATACGCTCTCTCCGCCTTTATGCCTCCGGAGACAATTTACTGATGCTCAGTGCGCTTAGGGGTCTCAATCCTCAGAGCAGCTTCACAGGATCCACCTCCTACACTTACACGCCTAACCGCACAGTCACACTCGGCGTGGACGTTAAATTCTAAGCTTTATGAAAAGATTTCCAATCGTTATTCTATTGGCTGCCATATCATGCGGCGCATGTTCTTCTTTGATGGAGACATCCCCTACCACAGACGTGGCGAAGGAAGAGATTCTGGCTGACGCCGAAGGTCTTCAGGTCGCCATGGATGGGGTATATGCGACAATGTACAACCGCCTCGACTTCGTCGCCGCGAACGCTCACCAGTGCTTCGGCAACATGGCTGTAACACTTGCCGCCGATCTCATGGGCGACGACATGGTGCAGACAGCGCAAGGCGCAGGCTGGTTCTGGAAAGACTACAACTACGACCAACGCAGCCGCTACACCAGCAAAATCTGGCGATGCTATTTCACATGGAAGTATTTCTATGAGATCATCAGCAACGTCAACTACATCATCTCAGCCTCCGAAACGGCTACCGGCGACGAGAATGAGATCCTTTGTACGACAGCCCAAGCTTATGCGGCACGCGCGTTCAGTTATTTTATGCTGATCCAGTCCTTCCAGCAGACATTCGTCGGCCACGAGGATCTCCCTGGAGTCCCAATCTACACCGAGCCGACCAGCGCATCCAGCACAGGCAACAAACGCGCTTCTGTCAGACAAGTCTACGCGCTGATCGACAACGATCTTGAGATAGCTGTAGCCATGTTCGGGAAATGCGGGATCAAGCGAAAGCACATATCCAACTTCGACCTCTACTCCACTAGTCTGCTTCAGGCTCGTGTCGCATTGGTCGAGAATGACTGGGGAAAGGCCGTACAGGCTGCGGAAAAAGCCATCAGTACCCCAGACGCTTCCCTGCTGACCAGGTCGGACGCGACAGTAACCAAGGGAACATTTGACGACAGCACCACAGAATGGACCACAGGCAAGACACCGTTCAACAGTGTCCAATCATCTTCAGTCATGTGGGGAGCCGAGATCATCTCCGACCAATCGACAGTGTTCGCGTCATTTTTCTCGAATATGGACGCATGCACCAATGTCTATTACGCGGCTGAAGCTCCCAAGTGCATCAGCAACTGGCTCTATGCCCAGATCCCGGACTCCGACATACGCAAGGGATGGTGGAACGGCAACATCGGCAAAAGCGCAAAGGAATGGAAATACGGAGCCAACATCAACTACAACCAGTTCAAGTTCCAATGGGCGGATCAGAAGTCCTATAAGGGAGACTACATATTCATGCGTCTTGAGGAAGCGTACCTGATTCTTGCGGAAGCGCTTTGTCGCCAGGGAAATGACTCCGAGGCCAAGGACGCCCTTGGAGAAGTCATGAGCCGCCGTGACCCTAACTGGCACGACACATTAGGGGCTTTGAGCGGCAGTGAACAGACTTTCGGAACCGTAGGAACCGTCAAGACCCTTATGGACGAGATTCTTCTGCAGCGCAGAATAGAGCTATGGGGTGAGACCGGACGCATCTTCGACATCCTCAGACTTGCGAAAGGATGGACACGTTACTGGAATGTGGGCGGAGAGGAGTCCAACCACACGAACTACCTCAGAAAGTATCCGGAGTATCTCAATTTCCCGGCAGACTACATCGAGTGCATACTTATGATCCCGCAGGCGGAAATCGACAACAACCCCAACATCAATCCCGAAGACCAGAATCCTTATGTTCAGAACTAGAATATTCACAATCGTCATCCTTTGCTCCACCGCTCTGACCGCGATGTCATGCGCCAAGGATAATAAAGGGGCGGTTTACGAGGGCGAAAGCGGATTTGCCTTCGCCTCCACGGTACTCTACGCCGAAGTGTCCCAGGACGACAGGGGCACATTGGAGATTCCCATCTACAGAGGACACGGCGGCACGGCCGAGCAGGCTCTGATCTCCTTCAAATATGACACGGCTCCACAGGACGCTCCTGATCCCGTTTGGGAAGACACCGACCCTGACGGCGTGTTCTCTCTGGTGTCGTCAAAGGTGACATTCTCCCCCAGCTCATGCCGCGCCCTTGTACGCCTAAGATTCGGAGACACCGGCAAACTGAAGACTTCCGAAAAATACAGGATGAGACTTGACATCATAGACGGCGTGTGCCCTTCCGGACGAAGCACGGTCACCGTGACGGTCTCCAAGAAACTTGTGTTCGAGAAATATGGCGACTGCACCTACTTCGACGAGTGCATCTTCGAGAGAGCCTATACGACAGAAATCTACAAGGCGCAGGGAGAGGAGATCTACCGGGTCATGGATCCGTACCGCGAAGGCCTGATCGCCGAGGAATATGCCGCCAGCGGATGGATGGGCAGCACCCCGGACTATGTCGAATTCCATTGTACGGGCAATCACATCACTTTCAAGGAGTTCCAGACGGGGATGCTCTTCAACGCCAAGCACATGGCCTACGCATACTTCCCGAGTGACTACAAATGGGGACGTGATTTTTCCAAATACGACAGCCAGAACCTCAAACTCGACGACAAGCATTTTCAACTGTACGCTGTCTATTGCCTGCCATCATTCCAGTACGGCTACATGAACGACGGCATCTACAAAATCGACATAAATGTTCTGTGATCCCAAATGAATATTCAGAAAATATTTTGATTCTCTGAAAATTATGAGTATCTTTGCACGCTTTTCCGCAGGGTGCGGGGAAGAAAACGTTTATTAATCATCAACAAAATTTTTTGCGAAATGGCAGAGTATTTACAAGCCGACAAGAAGCAAGAGATTTTCGCTAAGTACGGGAAGTCTAATACAGACACCGGCTCACCAGAGAGTCAAGTTGCTTTATTTTCCTACCGTATCAATCACCTCACCGAGCATGTGAAGAAGAACAAGAAGGATGTTGTCACCCGTCGTTCCCTTCTCCGTCTCGTTGGTAAGAGGCGTCAGCTTCTGGACTACCTCCAGAAGGTTGACATCGAGAGATACAGAAACATCGTCAAGGAGCTCGGTCTCCGTCGATAACTTTACGATAGGAACAGAAAAGGGATTGGCCGCGCTTTATGACGCAGCCGTCCCTTTTTTATTAAATGGAATCGAAGATATTCCACGATTTAGAAAGACGCTGAAGTTTTCAGATATATTTTGTTGAGGACACGCGGTAAAAACAGTAAAATGAACATCATCACAAAGAAGATTGAATTATCCGACGGTCGGGTAATCGAGATCGAAACCGGCAAAGTTGCCAAGCAGGCAGACGGTTCAGCGGTGGTCAAGATGGGAGGCACGATGCTCCTGGCCACTGTAACATGCGCTAAAGAAGCAGCAGAAGACACAGACTTCCTTCCACTCCAGGTGGACTACAAGGAAAAATTCTACGCCGCGGGGCGTTTCCCTGGCGGATTCATGAAAAGAGAGGGCAAGGCCTCAGACTATGAGATCCTAATCTCACGTCTTGTGGACAGAGCCCTCAGACCATTGTTCCCTGAGGATTTCCACCTCGCCGTGTTCGTCAACATCTGGCTGGTCTCAGCCGAAAAAGACATCCAGCCTGACGCCCTCGCTGGTCTCGCGGCTTCCGCCGCGCTGGCAGCCAGCGACATTCCGTTCCTCGGTCCTATCTCCGAGGTACGCGTGGCAAGGATCGACGGCGAGTTCAAGATCAACCCTACTTTCAGCGAGACTGAGAAGGCTGACCTTGAGCTGATGGTAGCCGCCACCGAGGAGAACATCATGATGGTTGAAGGAGAGATGAAGGAGGTTCCCGAGGAGGTCATGCTTGAGTCCATCAAGTTTGCCCACGAGGAGATCAAGAAGCACTGCCGCATCCAGAAGGAACTGAACAAGGAACTTGGCAAGGATGTCAAGAGGGACTATCCTCATGACGAGGATGACGAGGATCTCAGGAAGAAGATCCACGACTTCGCCTACGACAAGTGCTACGCTCTCGCAAAGTCCGCAAGACCTAAGCACGAGAGGGAGGACGGCTTCGAGGCCATCAAGAAGGAGTGTGTCGAGTCCCTTGGTCTGACCGAGGAGGAGCAGGATGCCAAGAAGATGATGATCAACAGATATTTCGGTCACGAACAGAGAGAGGCTCTGAGGAATCTTGTCCTCGACGAGGGCCTTCGTGTGGACGGTCGTCAGACCACACAGGTACGTCCTATCTGGTGCGAGGTTGACTGTCTGCCTTGCGCTCACGGCTCGGCTATATTCACCCGTGGTGAGACACAGGCCCTTGCCTCCGTCACCCTCGGAACAAAGATGGACATGAAGGAGATGGACGAGGTTCTCGTACAGGAGACCCAGCAGTTTGTCCTCCACTATAACTTCCCTCCGTTCGCCACCGGAGAGGCCAAGGCCCAGAGAGGTGTTGGCCGTCGTGAGGTAGGTCACGGAAACCTGGCATTCAGAGCTCTCAAGGCCGTTATGCCTAAGGCTCCGGAGTTCCCTTACGCTGTACGCGTTGTCTCTGATATTCTTGAGTCAAACGGATCTTCATCACAGGCTTCGATCTGCGGTGGCTGTCTCGCTCTTATGGACGCCGGTGTTCAGATCAGCAAGCCGGTTGCCGGCGTGGCTATGGGACTTATCACCGACGAGAAGAACCCTAATGGCCGCTACGCCATCCTTACCGACATTCTCGGCGACGAGGATCACCTCGGTGATATGGACTTCAAGGTAGCCGGCACCAAGGACGGCATCACCGCCACACAGATGGACATCAAGTGTGACGGCCTTTCATACGACATTCTTGAAAAAGCCCTCATGCAGGCCAAAGCCGGCAGAGAACATATTCTCGGCAAGATAACCGAGACCCTTGCAGAGCCACGTGCAGACCTCAAACCACACGTACCACGCATCGTAGCATTCGAAATACCTAAGGAATTCATCGGTGCCGTAATCGGCCCTGGTGGCAAGATTATACAAGGTATGCAGGAAGATACCGGTGCCACCATCACCATTGACGAGGAAGACGGTGTAGGCAAGGTTCAGGTCAGCGCCCCCAACAAGGATAGCATTGATGCAGCCGTTGCCAAAATCAAGGCCATTGTGGCTGTTCCTGAAGTTGGCGAGGTGTACAACGCCAAGATAACAAGCGTAATGCCTTACGGTTGCTTCGTGGAGTTCATGCCTGGACGCGAAGGCCTTCTCCACATCAGCGAGATAGACTGGAAGCGCCTTGAAACCGTTGAAGAGGCCGGCCTCAACGAGGGTGACGAGATTACAGTAAAACTGCTTGAAGTGAACGATAAGACCGGGAAGTTCAGACTCTCCCACAAGGTGCTGATACCTAAGCCCGAAGGCTATGAGGAGCGTCCCGTACGTCCAAGAGGCCCACGTCGCGAAGGCAACGGCCAGCACCCACACCACCATCACGACAACAACAAGGACTAATCTCTCAACACACTAATATTACATCCAAAAAGCCCCGGCTTCACGCTTAGTTGCAGAAGCCTGGCTTTTTGTATAATAGCCATAATGGTTGTATAATGGTTGACATAAGATAAAAGGCCTCAAGCTACAGAAAAAAGGTGACCCGCAGGAGCGCAAATATCCGTTTCCTTAAACCCAATTCGGGCGTCAGGACCGATTTGGGTTAAACCTGTGATGTTCAAAAAGTTATTTACAGGTCAAAAATCTTTGAAATACATAAAAATTGTATATCTTTGTAAAATAAAACACTTAAGCCATATTGGTAAACATTAGTTTGAATACATACAAACCAAAAAACAGATATTATGCATAAGCTTATAGCAATGAGCTTCCTATTATTCGTGCTTGTGCATGCCGTCCCCGCACAGAATAACCTTGGAAACCCTTTTATCGAAACGGCGATCGACCTAAAGGACTGGAAGCCCGCACTCGTTAAAGATTCGCTGATGCCCACAGCCACGGAAGTGGAGACATTTAGACTAAAGATTAAGAAGCTGTTTCGACCAGATCAGGTACAGATAGACAGCGCTGAACCACGGCTGAAACTATTGAAGCAAGGATATGGACGTCTAGAGTACAACCGTTCCGTGTTGGGGACACCTCTGAAAATTGGACGGAAACAATACAATAAGGGACTGGGGACTTATGCGCGCAGTGAAATACGTGTCACCATGCCTGAACCGATCAAACGTTTCAGTAGTCAAGTAGGTGTAGACAACTATAATAATAAGGGCATCACGACAGGTTCGGTGCAGTTTGTTCTAAAAGACAGCGTACACGAATTGTACCGCAGCCCTACACTCCGGGGAGGCGATGAGGCGTATGGTATAGATATCAGCTTACAACAACCTACAGACGAGTTTTATCTGATCGTTGATGCTACAACCGATGGTGAACCGTTTGATAAGTCGAATTGGTGTTCACCTATAGCAGTGGGTATCTCTGGCAGGGTCTACGACCTCTCTGAAATGAATATCTGGCATCAGCCCAAAGCTTCCCTACCTTTTAGCTTCACAGTTGATGGAAAATCCTCACGGGAATTTTTAAAAAACTGGGAATTCAATGAAGAAATCATCGATAAACTGAATATACGTTACAGTTGGAAAGATCCGGAAAGCGGCCTGAAAGTTATCGCAGAAGTGAGACTCTTTGACGACTTCACCGCGGCTGACTGGATTCTTCACCTGCATAATGAAGGTACCCGTATATCTGGTTTGATTGAGGATGTCCGTACATTTGATTTTACGCTGCAGACAACGGATGACACCACCATCCCCGGGATGATCTGCACAATCAAAGGCGACAACAATACAGAGGAATCTTTCTTGCCACAATACCACAAGCTTGCGACCGGCGAAAGCAAACGTTTTGAACCGGTTAATGGGCGATCATCGGATGGAGCATTTCCTTTTTGGAATATTCAGCCACGGGAAACTGCTCGTGATGCCGCTGGCCAAGGGCTATTTGTCGCTATCGGTTGGTCGGGACAATGGTTTGCTGATTTTAGTAAGTCCAAAGATGACAGCTTCCATTTTGCCGCAGGTATGGCAAACATAGCAACCAAGCTGCAACCGGGAGAGATTATTCGACAGCCACGTACACTCATCTACGCTTGGAAACACAGCCGCGAAGCCAGCCATGTGGTTTTTCGCCGATTATTGATGCACGAATACAGCCCCACCGTAAATGGGCAGCGCCCCATTCAGATTCCCTTTGCTGGGCAGAATTTTAGCCGCTATGAGTACTGGGGTAAAGATCCGAAGTGGTTGACACAGGAAGGACAAGAGATATGGGGGCACAAATTAAAGGAAGCCGGACTGACAACGCACTGGATGGACGCAGGCTGGTATTCTGGTGCATTCCCTCTTGGTGTAGGCAATTGGACTACGGATACGGTACGCTATCCTTTAGGATTGGAACACCTTCGAAAGGATATCCAAAAACGTGATATGAATTTCTTGCTGTGGTTTGAGCCCGAACGCGTGGCTAAAAACACGATAATCACCGAGCAATATCCGCAATATGTCGTAGGTGGCAGCGAGGGAGGTCTCTTCAAACTGCACGATCCTACCGCACGGCGGTATATGACTGATCTGTTATCGGATCGGATACAACGATATGGAGTGGATATCTTACGAATTGACTTCAACATCAGCCCGCTTCGTTTTTGGGTAAAAGAAGACCAGAATGATCGCATCGGAATGACGGAGGTGCGGTATATAGAAGGGTTGTATAGCATGTGGAATGAGCTCCGCGCAACACACCCGGGGTTGTGGATAGACAACTGTGCATCAGGAGGACGTCGCTTGGACCTCGAGACCACATCGATATCGGTGCCGCTATGGCGCTCTGACATCAGCTGTAGACCTGAACGGGGTGAGTGGCAACAAACACAAACACTCGGCATAGCGCAATATCTACCGTTATTTTCTAGCGGACAGTGGGAATACGACCCTTACCAGTTTAGAAGTGCTGCCAATATGGGCGTAATTGCATCGTTTAATTATTTAGACGACGGCTATAATCTGACGGAAGCTAGGCAAGCCGTACAGGAAGCCAAAGTTTACCAAAAGTTTTGGTATGGTGATTTTTATCCCTTGACGGAAGCACGTATAGGAAATGATAATCTACATGCTTGGCAGTTGCATCGACCGGATTTGGACGCAGGTTTAGTGTACGTATTTCGTCAGATACAATCACCAATCCCTAGCATTGAGCTAGATCTGAGAGCAATCGACCACAGAAAGACATACGAAGTCACCATCAAGTACGATTACAACCGTAAAGAAACG
>OLGV01000561.1_pt1 | contig 15188 bp, 9 predicted proteins | sample 1605761 | NCBI WGS metagenome assembly OLGV01 (sample SAMN03283245) | human gut metagenome | biome: human-associated habitat; material: feces | host: Homo sapiens | place: Peru | collected 2012
GGGGAATCGCCGGACAAATATTTCAGACATCTGGTAATGTGCTCACTATTTGCAACGCATACGTTGAGGTAACTGGCAGCAAGGGTTCTGTCGGCGACCTTGAAAACCTCATTCTTGACGGCTGCTCCATCACCCAGCCCAGCGGTGCTGAGTTCGATGCAAAGTATCACTCCGTGTTGCTCAACGGCGAGTTGGTCACCGACAAAGTTGTGATTGTGCCAAGCTATGGCATCAAGATTGCCGGTGTGGATGTGACAGCCCTAAACTGCAAGGACCTCAGCGTCATTGACGGTGTGGATGGAAAGATGAGCTACGATCCCGAGACTAAGACTCTTACTATGGAGGATGTTACTATTAATACAACCGATTTCTATGGAATTGTGAATAATGATGTAATGGACATGAAGATTAATTTAGTCGGCAATAACACTATTACGACAACTAATGCATGCATTACGATATATAAAACATCCACCATTAGTGGTTCTGGAACTTTGAGATTGAAGAGCAGTAGTGATTGTGGATTATATATGAAATCTTCGTCGCTCACAGTCGAAAGCGTCAAGCTATATGCGGAAGGAATATATGGTGTTGCAGGTTTTGATGGAGTTAGTGGTGAGACACTAACCTTGCGCAACGCATACGTTGAGGCAACTGGCAGCAATGGCTCAATCTGCGACCTCCAAAACCTCATTCTTGACGGCTGCTCTATCACCCAGCCTACAGGCGCTGCCTTCGATGCAAATGTGTACGGCGTTGCGCTCAACGGCGAGTTAGTCACCGACAAAGTGGTGATTGAGCCAGTCACTAACGGCATCAGCGACATCACAACCGACGTTCCTGCCCACGCAAAGGGTATCTATAGCGTGACGGGCGTGAAGCACGCTCAGCTTGTACCCCCACGGCATCTGACTGAGATAACTGAACGTGAAGAGTACGGTCATCCCTACCAAAGACAGATAGAACGGGGTGAACACCGCGCTCAGGGCGCGGGCTGCGAGGATAATGTTCTTTTCTTTCATAATTAGTTCTTTCTCATTCTTGCCACCGGTATGCCCAGTTGCTCGCGATACTTCGCCACGGTGCGTCGTGCGATGGGGTAGCCGAGCTTCACGAGCGCTTCTCTGAGAGCGTCGTCGCTGAGCGGTTTCGTCTTGTCTTCCTTGCCGACGAGGTCTTTCAGCGCAATCTTTATCTTGCGTGTAGACATCTCCTCACCGTCTTCGTTGGTGTAGCCGTCGCTGAAGAAGAAGCGCAGCGGGTAAGTTCCCCAGTTGGTCTGCGCGTACTTCACGTTGCTGACGCGCGATATTGTGCTTATGTCGAGCCCCGTGCGGTCGGCGATGTTCTTCAGAATCATCGGCTTGAGGTCAGCCTCGTCGCCGTCCTGGAAGAACTTGCGTTGCCAGTCGATGATAGCCTGCATAGTGAGCGTGAGCGTGCGGTAGCGCTGCTTTATCGCTTCTATGTATCCCATTGCGCGCTCCACCTTCTGCTTTGCGTAGAGCAGCGCTTCCTTTTCGCGGCGCGACATCTTCTCCTTGTTGTTGCGATAGGTCTCCATGAGTTCGCTGAACGAGGAAGAGACGCGCAGCTCCGGTATGTTTCCGTTGTTTATGTAGAACGACACGTTGCCGTTGTCGTCGGTGTCGATGATGAAGTCGGGCGTAATCTGCTGCACGTTGCGTCCCTCTGTCTCGCCGAGCGAAGCGCCCGGTTTGGGGTTGAGTCGGCGCAGCTCCTCCAGCACGCGCTGTCCGGTATGCTCGTCCACGCCCAGCAGCTGCGGAAGTTTCTCGAAGTGCTTCTTCGCGAAGTCGTTGAAGTGCTTCTTTACGACTGTCGTCATCAGCTGCTTCATTCTGTCGTCGGGTCGGCGTTCTATCTGCAGCAGCAGACATTCCTGCAGCGAGTGCGCACCGATGCCAGCCGGGTCGAAGGTCTGCAGAATGCCTATTATGCGGTCGATGTCCTTCACGTCGCAGTAGACGCCCTGATAGATAGCCAGTTCGTCGCATATCGACTGGCTGTCCTTGCGCAGCAATCCGTCGCTGTCGAGCGACCCGATGATGTATTCCATTATCTTCTGGTCGTTCTCCGAGAGGTCTATCTCGCCCATCTGCTCCTTCAGCTTGTCGTAGAACGAGCGCGTGTCGCCGTATACCATCTCCTCGTAGTCGGCAGAATCGGCTCCGTAGGCTCCGGTGTAAGCCGCCGTAGGCATGTCTTCGTCGGAACCGGTCATACGGTCGAGCGCATTGTTCAGCGCCGACTCGCGCTCCTCGCGCTCTGTGTGAGCGGCGAAGGCGTCCGCCTCGGTGTCCACTTCGTCCATGTCGCCGCCGTTGCTTTCGCCGTTGCCGCCGTCGTTGTCTGAAGAGGAAGCGTATGCGGGGCTGTCGTTGCTGTCGTATGAGGTGTTCGAGTCGTAGATGTCGTCGTCTGCCTTCACGAGCGCAGGGTTGTCGTCGAGCTCCGCGTTCACGTTCTCTTCAAGCTCCGTGACGGGCATCTCGAGCATGTGCACCTGCAGCATCTGCTGTTGCGTCAGGCGCTGCAACTGCTGCTGCTTCTGTTCCTGGGTTTGTATTAGTTTCATAATATTTCTGGTGGCGTTTAGGCCTTTCTAAGCCTCTTTAAGCCTTTCTAAGCCATTGTTGACTAAGCCTCTTTAGGCGGCGTTTAAGCCTTCCTAAGCCTCTTTAAGCCTTTCTAAGCCTTTGAAAATTCAAAACTGAATAATTCCTAATTGCGGCGCAGCCGCAACAATTCAAAATTCAAAATTCAAAATTCAAAACTCTTCCGAGCCGTTCGGCTTAGGCGCAGCCTTTGAAGTATTCCTTTAGCCTCTCCACAGTAATGGTCAGCACCTCGGGCGCTTCGTTGCTGTATCTCTGCCAAACCAGCTTCGCCTCGTCGTTGAGGGGCGAGTGGGGCAGCGGTTCGCGTTTCAGAATGGGGTCGAATGTCTGGTATATCTTCAGCACATCTACCACCTCTTCGGGCTTCAAGCCCAACAGACGCGCCATATCCTGCACCTCCGGCGACTCGCTCACCATAGTGTTCGTCATCAGCTGGAAGTAGAGGCTGAGGATGATGGTGAGCATCACCGGCGTCAGCTTCTGTTCGGCGTCGATAGGCAGATAGTCGTGCTCGAAGGGCAGCGTCATATCCATGCCGCTGTAGAAGGCGTTGCCGAAGCCGAACCCCGCCATCTGCCTGAGCCGCTTCACGTCGCGTGCCAGTCGGCGTGGGTTTTCGGCGTACGTGTCCCATAGACGTTGCAGCGAAGGCGTGGCGTGCTCTTCGAGCGCCACCATCTGCTCCTGCAGCGTCTTCGGCGGAATATGCAGCTCGAGCGCCAGATCGACCACGGGGCGCGAGTATTCCGACTTAACGCCTGCCGGACTCTTCTGGTAGAGCTGCACGATAAGCAGCCAGTAGTCGTCTGTCCAAAGAGGATGAATTGCCATATATTATATTAATAATGTATTGTTTAATGCTTGCAAAGTTACAGAAAGTCTTGCACATAAGGGCACGCCCGCCATACTTTTTTTGTGTAGGAGTAAAGAGTTGTTAAGGTGTTTTATGGTGCTCTGAGCACTTTTTGGGGACTGTTTCCAGTAAAATCGCAGTTTTTCTTGCAATTTTACAGTATAAAAAGTCAGTTTGGTTGAATTTTTTAAAAATTTATTGCAAAACATTATCGAATTGCAATTTATTTTGTACTTTTGCGGTTAGTAATTTTAAAACTTATAGACTATGAAGAAAACTTTACTCTCATTGGCAGCAATGTTGCTGCTCGCAGGTGGTGCTTCGGCACAGACAGCAAAGTCGGCTGCAGTTTATACTGACAAGGTAGACGCAACTCCGGTTAGCGTTGTAAAGAAGGCAAAGGCTCCTATGATGAAGGAGGGAGAATCTAAGTATGCGCTTCTTGGCTTCAATGGTTCTGAGAATCCGTCACAGTCGAACGGCTTCCCGAAATGGGAGTCTGCTAAGCTGGTATTGTCACAGATGGATAATGGCGTAGATTACGATTTCTCTGAAATGGCAGGCTACAAGATTGTAGGTCTCAACTTCGCTGTAACAGCTAATTTGGGTGAGCAGGCAGGTGCGTTAGCTGTTGTTTATCAGGATAAAAATGATAAGAAGGGCACAGAGCTCGATTCGCCTTATCTCGTTGAGGACGAGAACTATAAGGTCAGCGCTGTAGAGAATCAGCAGCTTACTTTGCAGTGGAACTCCGTAGCTTTTGCTGAGCCGTATGAGATCACAGGCGAAGAGTTTGCTTTCCAGTACGGTTTGGCATACGAGCAGGTGAAGGGTAATGGCACTACTCAGGAAGAGTTCCCGTTCCTCACTGGCGTGAGCACAGATACGGGCGTTGAGGGCATGTTCCTCGTTTATGGTAAGCCTTCTTCTAAGTATAAGGAGGGTCTGTACGCGCTTAACGATCCTGAAGATACAAAATCAGAGAAGCGTTGCCCTTGCATGCAGCTCATCCTCGAGAAGCCGAATGGCGAGACCGTTATCCTCGGTCTGAATGGTTCTGACAAGCCGGTTGCTATGCAGTACTTCTCACTCGACGGCAAGAAGCTCTCTGCTCCTCAGAAGGGCATCAACGTTGTTAAGATGAGCGACGGCACATCTAAGAAGGTGCTTGTTAAGTAAATATCGGAAAAACATATATAAAATGGAAATCCCAACAGAGGGCTGCCTCTGTTGGGATTTTTTTTAAGGGGCTGCACTTGTCTCAAGTGCACCAACCGAGTAAGTGCTGCACCAACCGCGCAGAAATGCACCATTTACTTTGTTGGTGCAGCAGAGACTGCTGCACCCCCTGGAAGTGCACCAACCGCGCAGAAATGCACCATTTACTTGGTTGGTGCAGCAGAGACTGCTGCACCCCCTGGAAGTGCACCAACCGCGCAAGCACTGCACCAACCGAGCTAACCATAAGAGGTTATGTTGAGGTGCGTGGGGGATGTGTCAAAACTCAATTAGTGCGGGCTGAAAGCCCAACATCACATAGCCCTGGGCTATGTGATGTTGGGCTTTCAGCCCGTTTACGACCATATTTTTAGTTTTACCGGACAGCAATATTTTGTAACCAATATTTTGTAACCAGCGGCGGAGGCCGGAGACCTCCGCTACGGGGGCGCTATGAGGCTACTTGAGGTATTCGGCGATCTCCGCTACGGGGGCGCTACGTGGCTACTTGAGGTATTCGGCGAGCTTCGCAACGGCGCGTGCTCGGTGCGAGATGCCGTTCTTGATGTCCATGCCGAGCTGTGCGAACGACTCCTCGTAGCCTTCGGGCACGAAGATAGGGTCGTAGCCGAAGCCCTCTGTGCCCTGCTTCTCGCGCGATATGGTGCCGCGCACGATGCCCTCGAAGAGCGTGTAGTCGGCAACGTCGCTGCGGCGTGCGAGAGCTATCACGGTGCGGAACTGCGCACGGCGGTCGTTGCTGTCGCCCAAGCGTGCGAGCAGCTTCTGCATGTTGGCTTCAGAGTTGTGGTCGGTGCCTTCGGCGTAGCGTGCCGAGTGGACGCCCGGTTCGCCTCCAAGCTCGGGCACTTCGAGGCCCGTGTCGTCGGCGAAGCAGTCGTAGCCGTAGTTGTCTACTACATAGCGCGCCTTCTGAATGGCGTTGCCCTCAAGCGTGTTGGCTGTTTCGGGTATGTCTGCGTGGCAGTTGATGTCTTCGAGCGAGAGCACGTGGAAGCGGTCGCCGAGTATGGCGCGTATCTCCGAGAGCTTGTGCTTGTTGTTTGTGGCGAAGACTATAGCCCCACCCCGTCCCTCCCCGTCGGGGAGGGTGTATGATTGCTGTGAATTGTTCATTGTTGTTTTTTTAATAAGCCTTTCTAAGCCTCTTTCTGGCTGCGTTTAGGCCTTTCTAAGCCTCTTTAAGCCTTCCTAAGCCTTTGCTGACTAAGCCTTTCTAAGCCTCTTTAGGCCTTTCTAAGCCTTTGCTGACTAAGCCTTCCTTAGCCCTCCCCGACGGGGAGGGTTGGGAGGGGCTCTTTACCTTAACCTTTATCTGGTCGAATCCCTCGCCGTAGACACCGATGACGCTGCTCTGCGACACGAAGGCGCGCGGGTCTATCATCTTTATGAGGCGGAAGATGAGCACCGACTCGCTCTTCTTGGCGAGCAGACATATCACCTTCATCTCCTTACCCGTATACCATCCGTGACCGTCGAGGATAGTGAGCGTGTGGTCGGTCTTCTTGGTGATGGCGCTTGCTATCTCCTGATACTTGTGCGAGAAAATCATGAACTGCACCGACTGCCGTTGCACGCTCATCACGTAGTCGAGCATGGTACACTCGATGACCATCGTACACAGACCGAACACCACCATCTGACAGCGCTGCGGGAACGGACCGAAAGAGTCGATGGCGAGACAGCTGCCGATGATGACGAGGTCGACCATGATGAGACCCTTGCCGAGCGACACATTATAGTGTTTGTTCACTACGGCAGCGATGATGTCTGTTCCACCCGTGCTGCCGTTGTTCAGGAACACTATTGCCAGTGACGTGCCCGTGAGCATACATCCGATGATGAGCGACATGAAGTCGTTGCCTTCGCCCATGAGTTTATAGAAGGTGCCGTCGGGCATCTCCACTATCTTCTGCGCCAGGTCGAGCATCACGGTTATGGCTATCGTGGCATAGATGGTTTTGGCAAGGAACTTTATTCCAAGCTCCTTCAGAGCCGCCACGATGAGCACGGCGTTGATGATGAAAAATGTCCATTGAACTGGAAATTTAGTGGCATAGAACACGATGGCTCCGATACCTGCGATGCCTCCGGTTACGATTTCGTAAGGCAGCAGGAATACGGTGAACCCGAAGGTGTACAACAATAACCCGAGAGTGATGTTAAAATAGTCCTTCGCTTCTTGCCAGATAATTTTGCGGTCAATCATCATAGGAGTTACATTTATTACATTATTATTTTAATGTATATAAGAAAAAGGAGTCGTCCGTATTACTTTATAACGACATTCACAATCTTCTTAGGTACGACAATCACCTTAACGACTTGTTTGCCGTCGAGATACTTCTTGCTCTGCTCGTCGGCGAGCACTGCAGCCTGAATCTCGTCGTTGGTAGCGTCGGCAGCGAACTTCTTCTGGAAGCGTGCCTTGCCGTTGAACGACACGGTGAGCTGCACCTCGCTCTCTACGAGATACTGCGGGTTGAACACGGGCCACTGTGCGTCGCATACGGTCGTGGTGTTGCCTAAGGCGTGCCACAGCTCCTCTGCGATGTGGGGAGCGAACGGCGCAATGAGCACCACGAGTTGCTCAAGCACCTGCTTTGAGCGACACTTCTGCTGTGCCAGCTCGCCCACGGCAATCATGAACGCCGAGATAGAGGTGTTGTAAGAGAAGTGTTCGATGTCCTCGGTCACCTTCTTTATGAGCTTGTGCAGGCTCTTGAGGTTGTCGGCTGTAGGCTCAGCATCTGATGGCAGGAACTCGTCGGTGCGGTTTTCGTAGAACAGCGCCCAGAACTTCTTGAGGAAGCGGAAGCAGCCGTCGATGCCGTTGGTGTCCCAAGGCTTGCTTGCCTCCACCGGACCGAGGAACATCTCGTACAGACGCAGCGTGTCGGCGCCGTACTTCTCTACGATCATGTCGGGGTTGACGACGTTGAACATCGACTTCGACATCTTCTCTACAGCCCAACCGCAGATGTACTTGCCGTCCTCGAGCACGAACTCGGCGTTGGCATACTCCGGTCGCCAAGCCTTGAACGCCTCTATGTCGAGCACGTCGGCGCTCACGATGTTCACGTCTACGTGTATCGGTGTCACGTCGTAGTCCTTGCGCAGGTTATATGATACGAATACGGGAGCAGCCTCTCCCCCCGCCCTCTCCGAGGAGAGGGAGCCGTTAGCTGTTGAGGCAACTCCGTTCTCCCCCTGGGGGGAGTTAGAGGGGGCTCGGTTTATTCTATATACGAAGTTGGAGCGGCCCTGAATCATGCCCTGGTTGACGAGTTTCTGGAACGGCTCCTCCTTGCACGACACGCCGAGGTCGAAGAGGAACTTGTTCCAGAAGCGCGAGTAGATGAGGTGGCCCGTAGCGTGCTCGCAGCCTCCTACGTAGAGGTCTACGTTCTGCCAGTAGTTGTCGGCGTCCTTGCCCACGAGGCATGTGTCGTTGTGCGGATCCATATAGCGCAGGTAGTAAGCCGATGATCCGGCGAAGCCCGGCATGGTGTTCAGCTCGAGCGGGAAGACGGTCTTGTTGTCCACGAGCGCCTTGTCTACCACCTGGCGCTTCTCCACGTCCCACGCCCACATCTTGGCGCGTCCCAACGGCGGCTCGCCGGTCTCTGTAGGCTTGTATGTCTCAATCTCGGGCAGCAGCAGCGGCAGGCAGTCCTCGGGCACCATCTGCGGCATACCGTCCTTGTAGTAGACCGGGAACGGCTCGCCCCAGTAGCGCTGACGCGAGAAGATAGCGTCGCGCAGACGATAGTTCACCTTCACGCGGCCCATGCCCTTCTCCGTCACGAACTGCTTTGTCTTTGCGATAGCCTCCTTAACACTAAGCCCATTAAGTGAAAAACCGTCGAGCGTCTCCTTGCCAGCGGCAGGCGAGTTGCAGACGATGCCCTCCTTGGCGTCGAAGCTCTCCTCCGACACGTCGGCGCCCTCGATGAGCGGCGTGATAGGCAGGTTGAAGTGCTTGGCGAAGGCATAGTCGCGCGAGTCGTGCGCCGGAACAGCCATGATGGCTCCCGTGCCGTAGCCTGCAAGCACGTATTCTGAAATCCAGATAGGAATGTTCTCGCCGGTGAACGGGTTCACGGCATACGAGCCGCTGAACACGCCCGTCACGTTGTGGTTAGCCATGCGGTCGAGCTCCGTGCGCTTCTTCACGTACGCTAAGTACTCGTCTACCTCAGCCTTATGCTCTGCGGTGGTGAGCTGCGCCACGAGTTCGCTCTCCGGCGCCAGCACCATGAACGTTACGCCGAAGATAGTGTCGGCGCGAGTGGTGAAGATAGTGAAGTCGAAGTCCTGACCAGCCACCTTGAACTGCATCTCCGTACCCTCACTTCTGCCTATCCAGTTCTTCTGTGTCTCCTTGATAGAGTCGCTCCAGTCGACAGTCTCCAGACCGTCGAGCAGGCGCTGCGAGTAAGCCGATGTGCGCAGACACCACTGCTGCATCTTCTTCTGCACGACGGGGAAGCCGCCGCGCTCGCTCACGCCGTTCACCACCTCGTCGTTGGCAAGCACCGTGCCCAGACCAGCGCACCAGTTCACCATCGTCTCGCCGAGGTAAGCGATGCGGTAGTTCATGAGCGTCTTCTGCTGCTCCACGTCGCTCATGGCGCGCCACTCTTCTGCTGTGAACTCCAGATGCTCGCTCTCGGCGACGTCCAGACCCTCGGTGCCCTTCTCGTTGAAGTGCTCTACGAGCTTCTCAATCGGCTCTGCCTTCTGGCACGAGTTGCAGAAGAACGAGCCGAACATCTTCTCGAACGCCCACTGAGTCCAGTGGTAGTACTTCGGGTCGCAGGTGCGAATCTCGCGGTCCCAGTCGAACGAGAAGCCGATGTTGTCGAGCTGCTGGCGATAGCGTGCGATGTTAGCCACGGTAGTCACCTCAGGGTGCTGACCGGTCTGAATAGCATACTGCTCAGCGGGCAGTCCGTATGCGTCGTAGCCCATAGGGTTGAGCACGTTGAAGCCCTTCAAGCGCTTGTAGCGTGCGTAGATGTCCGATGCGATATAGCCAAGCGGATGGCCTACGTGCAGACCGGCTCCCGACGGGTAGGGGAACATGTTGAGTACGTAGAACTTCTCCTTTGCAGAGTCCTCAGTGGTGTGGTAAGTCTTGTCCTTCACCCACTGGCTCTGCCATCTCTTTTCTATTTCTCTGAAGTTGTATTCCATTGATTTTATACTGTTTTTATGCAAAGTTACGTCTTTTTCTTTATAAATAGGTGGGTTTGCGTGTAAAAAAATATTGCGCGGTGGCGATAAGGCGTTCAGCTCGTATGATATTTGCAGTAAAAACCTCACGAAAAGTCATCGTCACCCGTACGGAATCCGATCGGACGGCGAACGGAATCCGATCGGACGGCGGACGGAATCTGATTGGACGGCGAACGGAATCGGTGGCACACTTAGGGGGTGCACTTGTCTCAAGTGCACCAACCGAGCAAGAAAGCCCGTCTTAGACCACATTATCAGTTTTTACCGGACAGCAATAAAAAAATCCGCAACACCTGCTGTGCAGGCATTGCGGATAAAGGATTATTTTATTGTGCTTCTATTATTAACATACTACTACAAAAGGATGTTACTTGATGTCGTCGTAGGCATTCACTGCCTGCTCGAAACGCTCGTTGATCTGCTCGAACGAGTAGAGGCCGTCGGCGTTCTTCTGGAGACCCTTGAACGACAGCGGGAAGACCTGCGGAGCATGGTCGAGGTCGAGCGGTGCGTTATGCTGCAGCTGGTCGGTGCTCTGGTATACGAGGTTAACGCCTACGTACTCCTTGCCCGTAGCCTTCTCGATCCACTTCTCGTAGACCACCTTGCTGCCTATCGGCGTCACCTTCTCGATAGAGTTGGGCAGGCTGTAGCGCTCAACACCGAGAGCCGCGTTGACGGATGCGATGTTAGAGTCGTGACCGCAGAGGAACGTGAACTTGCGATTCTTCGAGTTAAGCTCGTCCTTCATGTACATCAGCAGCGGGTGAGCCACGTTTGCAGCCACGATAGGCGCTGTGAAGAGCACGTCGCCGTACACATCCTTCACCTTGGCTATAGAAGTCCAGTCGTCGCGTGTGAGTTTCTCGCCGAACGCCGCCTTGTCGGCATCAGGCTCCTCGTAATACTGCAGGATGAAAGCGTCGGAAGCCGAGTTGAAGTTCTTCATTGTGCCCTTCATGCCAGGCTCCTTGCCCTTTACGAGCGTAATCTGCGTGTCGTCGTACTTCACGTCGCCCAACTCCTTGTAAGCCTCGCTCTGGGGATAGTCGAGCGTGCGTGATATGTTGCGGTAGCTCTCCTTCAGGCTCTTAGCCAAACCGACAAGACCAGCCTTTCCGCCCATAGCGTTGATCTGCTCCATAGCCTTTGCCTTGAACGCGTCGCTCACCTTTGTGAGCACGGGGTTGAACACGGGGTCCATCGTAGAAGGCGTGTAGCGGTGGTTCACCTTAACGCCGCCTACCGGCATGAACGCCGTAGAGAAATAGGCAGCGGTGGCGATGCAGCGCTGCATGGAGTTGGCGTAGACGTTCACCTCGTCGACAGAAGGTACCTGATTCTCCTTGAACAGACCCTCGCTGACGGTCCACTTTCTGAAGAACTGGCCCATCTCGGTCTCAAGAACGCCGCCCTTCAGCGTCAGTTCGCTGGCAGCCGAACTCCAGTTGGTCCACTGGTGGGTAGTCATCTTGCTCAACGCAGAGCCGTTGGTAGACAGCGGGCTGCGTATGTTGTGGCGCGAAAGCACAACCACCTCCTTCAACTGATACTTATCGTGGAACGCAGCCGAACGCTGCACCTGAGCAAAGACTGATGCAGGAAGGATGGCTGCAAGCAGAATATAAATAGCTATAAACTTTTTCATATCTTACGGGATGCTTTAATTGAACATGTTTTTTAGAATTTGAACTGGAGACGTGTCTCAATAACGCGGAAAGTGTTCTTGTTGAAGCCAGAGTAGTCGCTCTCGCCGGCACGTACGATATGACCGCTCACACGCCAGATCATATACTTGTTGATGTAGTAGTTCATGGTAAGAGCCCAGTCGCTGAGCTTGCCACCATGGAAACCAGCCTTCGCATCGTTCATGTCGGTGTAGTTGTAAGCCGCAACAAGCTCCCACGACTTCGGGGCAGGAGTGGCGATGCCGGCATCGTTCTTCACATACTCGTACTCGTTGTTGAGAAGGAAGCGCAGGTTGCCGTAAGCACCCCATGCATTGTAGCTCTTGGCGTCGCCCTTACGGTCTACGTTCATGAAGATGTACTGACCCTCAATGCCTACATGACCCTTGGCTGCCATAAGTTCGCCAGAGAACTTGAAGTCGTTCTTCGCATCGGTAATCTTAGCACCGATGGCGTTGATGCCCGCTACGCGTACCGGATAAGGCGCCTTGAACTCCATGTTAGAACGGTTTTCGGCTGCAAGCTCATAGTTCAAGCCGATGCCTACATGGAAGAGGTTGCCCTTCTCGATGAGCGGATGGTAGACCAAACGGGTGAGGAAGCCCGAACCCTGATAGCCCGTGTGGTTGGTCTGCTTTTTGAACGACTGGGCGTCGGTATATATAGAACCCGTACCCATGAACTTGTCGTCGCTATGCTCGTACATCAAACCAACAAGACGACCGCCCACACCGAACGCAGAGTGGGTCTCAGGCTCCTCCATAGAGACCTTGAAGCTCGAAGACGTAGCGCTCTGGTAGCCGAACTGATGAACGAAGTAACCACCACGCAAGAAGTTCTGCTTGTTGAAGTTGTACTGGATGAAGATATCCTTCGGAGAAACCGAACCGCGGGCGTAGCCGATATCGGCCTTGCCTTCCCACTTGCCGTACGAAACCTTCATGCCGATACGTATGTCGGGAACGTTCACACCGTCTACACACTGCTCGTCTACAGCCTTGTTGGAGCTGTTCAGGAAAGCAGCATCCATAAGGATACGGCCTGAAGGCTTGACGACGAGCTTATTCTCCTGCGCATTTGCAGCAGCCGCAAAACCCATGACGAGGGCTGCAGCCATTATATATTTTTTCATATTCGTTTTTTAGGAATCTAATTGTCAGGCAAAATGGTTTGCCAGCCGTTCTTTTACTTCTTGTCCCACGGAGTGGCTACGAACTCGCTCTTCTTTACCTTGCCCTGCTTCACGAGCTTTGCAAACTCCTTCTTGGCAGCCTCAAGACACTTCTGGAACTCCTTGTTGGCGTGCAGACGAGCTACGACAGCCGAAGCCACAACGCGTGCGGCGTCAACGTCGCTCTGCCAGTGATAGCCACAGATGACGCGGCTCTGACCCATCTCGAAACCACGCTTCAGTATCTCGTTCTGACGGTCGGGGTTGATCTCTGCGAGCACCAGCGCCTCAGCCCAGCCTATCGTGGTGTGGCCAGACGGATACGAACCGTTTGTAGACAGCTCGCCCTCCTGCTTAGAGTTGCAGGTAGGCACGTTGTAGTATTTGAACGGGCGTATGCGGTTATAGTGTTTCTTTGCGCTGCGTGTGGCAAGGTCGCCGGCGTCCTCGCGCATCTTGTATACGAGCTTGTAGATAGCCGGAGTCTCCTCCTTGGTGATGCGTGTGCCGAAGGCGTCGGAGAAGTTCATAGCCACATCCTCTACGTTGGCGTCGGCAGCAGCCTGGTCGCCACGCGGAGTGTTGCGCTGCTTCAGACCCCAATAGTAGCGGGCCTCGTCGTTGAACCACTGAAGACTGCCAATCTCTGGTGGAGGAGGAAGAAGATCGAGCGAACTTGCCTGCTCTCCGTCCTTAAGGAAGAACAAGTCGGGATTTGTTCTGACATCTTTGATGTTAGTCTGCGCAAAGGCAGAAAAGCAGAACACTGCAAGAGCAGCCACTAAGAATTTTCTTTTCATCATAATGTTTTACGTTATTAAGTTTTTTAGAATAATTGTCGCTTTCAATAGATCGCTTGCTTGAATAGGTCGCTTGCGAATTTTGATGCTGCAAAGTTATAGATGAAAAGCAAAAAAAAAAGTTGCATTCGATGATTACAACGTTTCATCGAAATGCAACTTTTTACAAATGTCTGTCTGTAAGACGTTTAGAAGAATGTGGCGTCTGCGAAGTTATTCTATCAGTCTTAATATGTATGACGCTAAGGAAGCCGGATGGCGCTCCACGTACTGCCTTATTTCGTCTTCCGAAGGCTTAATCTTGTTCTTCAGCAGTCGGCTGATAACCGGATTAAGGTTGCCAACAACGCGAAGCATGCCCGGAACAGCGGTGCGCTTCACCTTAGCGTCGGCGATGAGAAGCATGAGCACCTTTGCCTGCTGGTTGTCGAAGCCGTTGAACTTAAGGATGCTGTTCACAAGACGCGGGTCGGTGTCGCTCATGCAAGCATAGATGTCGGCAATGAGCAGGCTGATGTTGTGAGTAGCCTCGTCGGAACGCGTCGCTATCTCGCACTCAAGACGCTTCTCGTCTACCTGCACTACACGTTCCTCGTTCTCGCTGATAGCCGTGCGACGTATGAAGGTGTATCTATCCATCTCTTTCTGCAGTCGGCGGCGTAGCACGACCTGCTCAATGCGGCGGTCGGTATGCTTGAGCTGGCGCAGCAACGTCAGACGGTCTTGCTGCTGCATGTCGGAGGTGACGCTGTCGAGCTGCATCCTTACAGCCTCCACGACATGGTCGTTGGCGTCGAGCGCGTCGAGCAGTTTCGAGCGCGAAGCGAAATAGGCGCGGAGCGTCTGGAGCGCATCGTCGAGGAATAGGCGGTTGTATCTGCGGCGTATCTCCTGCAACTTGCCGTCAAGACTCTCCATAGGATCGGTTGTGAGAAGCTGCTTGTATTCGTCAATCTCTGTAAGAATGCCGTCCGACAGACCCTTTATAATAATGACATCGCGAAGCTGGAACATATAGCCGCTAAGTTCCTTCTGCACCTTCTCATAGGCGGAGAGCCACTGCTCGTTGGCGAGAGCCTGGCTGCGGAGCACTTCAATATCGCCGTTGCTTAGGGCACGTTGGCTGTTGTCGGCGAGCTGTTTGCTGTCCGCAATCTCGAGCGAAGCCAGACGTTCGCGCTGCTGGTCTATCTTCTTGAGGAGCATGAACACATTGCTTCTGTTCATGCGCATGAGAGTGTCGGAGATGGCGGCAATCTTCTCGTTGTTGGCTTTCCAGCTATGGTGCTTGCCCAATCCAATCTCGGCTATATCCTTGTATAAAGCAAGAATCGCGCTCTTGTAGTCGTCGGAGAACAGATTGCTTACCGACTCGATGCCAGCAAGTCGCTTCTTCAGTTCCTCCTTGCGCACCCTGATAGTGCGTGTGGCAAGATAACGGTAGAAGCGGTAGCCGACAAAAATGGCAGACACGATGAGCAGCAGGCACACGATGGTGACGACCATTATTCTGCGGGTGACGGAGCTGTTCGTAATCTTCACCCATTGGGCTTG
>OLGV01000563.1_pt1 | contig 15147 bp, 14 predicted proteins | sample 1605761 | NCBI WGS metagenome assembly OLGV01 (sample SAMN03283245) | human gut metagenome | biome: human-associated habitat; material: feces | host: Homo sapiens | place: Peru | collected 2012
TTTCCAAGCCTGCGGTCGATGAGCAGCTATCCTTCTTTTCTCCTTCGGAAAGGGATAGACTGAATTTTGGGGAAAGTTAAATGAAAGTCTTGTATTTGTAATTTTTTTGTGATATAATTAATTTGCGTATAGACTTTCATTATTATTACAAAAAGAGAGGGAATATTTTATGAAATGCTGGAAAAATATAAGACTTGCTGCCCGTATCAGCATCTGCATTGCAATAGTTACTGTTGTGGGAATGATAATTCTCTGGCTGCTCATTGCACAGAATGTTTCTTCCATTGTTGAGGAAAATATTTCAAATCAGATGTTCGATGCCGTTAACTCAAGAGCGGCGATAATTGATGAATATGTAACAGGCGCAGAACAGACATTGGTTGAATTTTCACTCAGCTCAGAGGTCAAAAACCTTTTGAAAAATCCCACTGACACCGAAGCAACCGTAAAGGCACAGAGCTATAATGAGAAATATGCGGCTGTTCAGGATATTTTTGAGGGACTATACATCGCCACGCCCGAAACATTGGTTCTCACACATACCAATAAAAATGCAGTCGGCATTACAACACGAACAGGTGAGGCTCTTGAAAGCCTGAAAAAAGACATCTTATCTAAGGAAGCAGTTTCTAATGCAGGTATTATGAAGTCAAAGGGGGCTTCCGAGGCAATGGTAATGTCGCTCTACTACCCCATTTATGACAATAACGAATGTATAGGTTTTGTCGGCTCCGCAGTGTATGCCGACAGGCTTATGGAGTCCATTACAGAGCTTGATATCAAGGGACTACCGAATAAGGAGTACATATTTATCAATGCCGCCGACGCACGTTATATTTACAATGAGGACAGCACTCTTATCAACGAGGTGTCTGAGGATAAGGGTTGCCTTGAAATCATTGAGTTGATCAACAACGGAAAGACCGATGCGACAGGCAGCTATTCCTATACCGATAACGATGGCTTTTCCTATCTTGCAACTTATAATTATATGGCGGACAGGGGTTGGATATTTATCGTAAAGGACAAGTATTCCGAGGTTTACAGCACTGTAAATTCGGTAAAGCTTATAGTGACCGTTGTGTGTACAACGTTCACTGCCATTCTGGTAGCAATGACACTATTATTTATGAAAAGTGTAGGGCACGAGCTTACCTGTGTGAAGGATTCCATCGAGGGTATTGGAAGACTTGACCTTGACGCTGCAAGATTATCCGAGAAATATACCGACAGAAAGGACGAGATCGGTATAATCTCCAACGCAATAAGCACACTGAGCGTTACTCTGAAAAATGCAGTCAATGACATTGGACGTATTATCGGAGAGATGTCCGAGGGCAATCTTAAAGTTGATGTTTCCCAAAACAAGGAATATTATATCGGAGATCTTAAAGTACTGGCTGACAGCCTTGAAAAGCTCAACGTCCTTAACTCCGGTCTTGTAAGCCTGATGCACAATATCTCCATTGCCGCAGAACAGGTACATTCAGGTTCGGGACAGGTCGCAACAGGCTCCAATTATCTTTCCACTGCCTTCATTGAGCAGACAGTATCCATTGAAGCACTTGCAAACAGTATCCATCAAATTGAAGGACAGGCAGCGTCCAACTCTGCAAGTTGCCTTGATGCTCAGGAGCTTATCAATCAGACATATGAGCATGTCCGAGATGCTAACGAAAGAATGTCTATGCTCACAGAGGCAATGGGCAGGATTGGAAATTCCTCCGCAAAGATCAGCAATATCATCAAGGCCATCGAGGATATTGCATTCCAGACAAATATTCTTGCTTTGAACGCAGCAGTCGAGGCCGCAAGAGCGGGCGATGTTGGAAAGGGTTTCGCAGTAGTTGCCGATGAAGTCAGAAATCTTGCGGCAAAATCTGCTGATGCGGTAAACGATACCGCAAAGCTTATCGAACAGTCTGCCGAAGCGGTTAATGAGGGCACAAATGTCGCAACAAAGACCGCAGAGGCAATGTCCTCCCTCAATGACTGCATCATCAAGGTCAAGAGCATCGTTGAGACCATCGCAGATTCCAGCAATAAGCAGACTCAGATGGTCAGCAAGATTGACAATGACATCTCCCAGATTACAGGAACAGTTCAGTCCAATTCCGCAACCGCCGAAGAAAGTGCCGCTGTATCTGAAGAGCTTTCGGGACAGGCAAGTACACTCAAAGATCTTGTAAGCAGATTTAATTTCTGATGACCACATAACTTAATCTCTCTTCAACACCACACCCCCTGAAATATAGACAACACAGACCGTATTGAAGTTGAGCGCAGGTTCAGTCTTGCAAAGCGAAAATTCGGTCTGGGTTTGTTGTACACAAAATTGAAAATACAACAGAAGCTTCGATACTTCTGTCTGTGCTATTGATATACCAAATAAAGCTCGCCAAAGCATAAAAGATGTGATATAATAAAAACATGGAAAATGAATTAAAAACGAATGCGGTAAAATTGAGTCCGGAAGAGCAGTATCAGATCAGTTCCTTTTTCAAATCTCCCTACACTAAATATGCTGCGTGATTTTTGGCAAGGTTTATTTGGGGGACAATAGAATAAGTATAATTATAAATGCCGTTCTGTGTTGTTTAAGAAAATTTGTCATAATATTCCCTCCGTCAGAGTGATCGTTTTGTTTTTATATTTCGTATGTACGCATAACGTAGTCCATAGAAAATCTCCTTTACGATGATGATAAACACATTATATCCTCAAAAAATAAGGAAATCATATAAAAACCATAAAGAAATCCTAAAGCGGGGGACACCTCTACGGGTTTACCCGAAGGATCCGCAGCTCAGAACAGATCCAGCATGCTGTCAAGATAAATATTCTCCCTGACTTCGAGCCAATGCTCGGGCTTTGTCATATAGTAAAGCAGAAATTCCAGTATCAGTGCGCTTCCAAGCCCTCTGCCTTCTATCTTGAAATTGGAAAATCCCATAGGGAGATAAATATTTTGTATCTCGCTTATGCCGATAAACGACGGACTTTTCATCGCCTTGGAAAACAGATATCCGCTGCCGGCATCGGGTGCGGCGCAGACGTGGTCGGGGCAGTCCTCGCCGAGATTTTTGCGGCTGACGTTCTCATAGCACCGCTTCCTGTCTTTGCAGCCGATAGAGCAGCATTCGTTGCAGAGAAATTCCGACTTTTCACGCTGTTTTGCATTCAGCGTCCCGAGCAGGTCATACCTGTTGTTCAGACGGAAATCCGGCACGGCATACAGAAAGTCCTCACGGTCCGCCTCGGCTGCATATTCTCCGATATCGGTCAGGACCTTTGTTGTCGATGACACAAAATACAGGTTCGGATAATTCCTTTTCAGATATCCCAGCAGCAGATCGGAATGGATTATGACACCGTTCTGCGGGCTGCCGCTTTCGGCGAAAAGCCTGCATAATGCATTGCATTTCCTGTCGGTGAGATGCTCTTCTGTCAGCAGGGAATTGCTGAATGTCAGCCGTGACGATATGCCGTATTCACGCATGAGCGAAAGCACGTCCCGAGGATCATGTTCGCCGAAGCCGACACGTCCGCCGCCCCATATGCAGTCGGCAGGTGCGCCGTATACCGAGCCTATATCGCACCAATCGTAAAAATATTCCCTGTGACGGCGGAAAAGCGGCAGAAAAACGCTGTAAAGCCCGTAAAATTCAAATAAGCCGGGAAGATGGTAATATGCCGTTTCCTTCGGCATGCTCTCCATGTGATTATTCACCTCACTTTGGGATAACGCACTTTTTTATCCATTATAGCATAACCGCCGGTGATTTACAAGCGGCTGTATATACACATAAAATGGGAGCGGGTGTGCATATCCCGATCGATACGGCGGGGAGAAATTTCCCGTTCGGCGAAAAAAGCCGCCGCCTGCACTTGATTTTATTCTGCGCTTGTGATATAATAAAAAATAAATCTTTTATATACAAATATAAAGTGAGATGACATAAATGGAAACAAGATCGTCTTCTTCTCTGCTTGACAGGCTGATAAATATGAAACCCGAGGGCATTTATGCGCTTCTTCTGGGAGCGTGCAGCTTTGTTCACGGCATTTTTCTGCTGATGTTCATCGTTATGCAGATAGTTCCGCTCATCATATTCAATGTGATAAGCGTCGGAATGTATTTCGCTCTTTTCCTCCGTGCCGACAGCATAAGCTCCGACAAATATATTGCTGCGATCGTTTCGGAGATAACCGTGCATGCCGTTGCGGCAACGATACTGGTAGGCTGGGACAGCGGTTTTGCGCTTTATGTAATGTGCCTTGTGCCGCTGATATTCTATTGGCCGTCGATATCGAAAAAGCGTGCGATGGGCGTTTCTGCGCTCTTTGCGTTCATTTACATCGGAGTAAGGGGACTGATGATGAGCATCGATCCGGTGTATCCGGATATCGACATTTCCATGGAGCGTGCAGCTTATTTCTTCAATGCATTCACGGCGTTCCTGATGCTGATAATCCTCTCAATGCTGTTCAGCTCGAATATAAAAAGGCAGCAGGAGATGCTCAGTGAGCAAAATGAAACTCTCAGAAATCTCGCAGGAACAGATCCGCTGACAGGGCTGATGAACAGGCGCAGAATGTATGAGGTGCTTGCGGACAATGCGGGCAGAGGCTATTCCCTGATACTCGGAGATATCGACAATTTCAAGTCGGTGAACGATACCTACGGCCATAATTCGGGCGATGAGGTGCTTACTGCTATCTCGGAGATAATAAGGGAGAATATCCCCGAAACGGCATGCGTATGCAGATGGGGCGGCGAGGAGATACTCATTCTTTTCTGCGGCGGAACGCTCGGTGAGGCGGCGGATTATGCGGAGAAGATACGCAGTGCGGTAGAGCGGAAGGATTTTTGCTTCGGCACGGATCACCCGAGGATAACCATGACCTTCGGTGCAGCAGCTGCCGAGGATTGTCACGATCAGCGGTCGGAGCAGGTGATAGCGGCTGCGGACAGGCGGCTTTATATCGGCAAGGGCAGCGGCAAGAACTGCGTGGTATGTAAAGATAAATAAAACAGGCGTGCGGCACGGGATCACGAAAATTCTGTACGGATCCCGTCCGTCACGCCTTATAATTTTGAAAGGAACTTTTGTTGATTATGAATTTCAGCGAACTGGGGCTTTCCCCCGAAATATTAAAGGCAGTCGAGGATATGGGATTTGCGGAGGCAACGGATATCCAGTCGCAGGCTATCCCCGTGATGCTTTCGGGGCGTGACCTCATAGGAAAGTCGCATACGGGAACGGGAAAGACCGCAGCATTCGGTCTGCCTGCCGTAAACAGCATTGACAGGGACAGAAAGGGAGTTCAGGTGCTGGTCATGTGCCCGACAAGAGAGCTTGCGATGCAGGCGTGCGCAGAGATAAACAAATTCTCCGCATACTGCCCGTGGGTAAAGGCGTGCGCTATATACGGCGGCGCAAATATCGAAAAGCAGATAACCGACCTTAAAAGAGGCGTGAATATAGTAGTCGGCACGCCCGGAAGAATAATGGATCATCTCAGAAGACATACTCTGCATCTCGAACAGCTGAAGACTGTAATTCTCGATGAGGCGGACGAAATGCTCGATATGGGATTCCGTGAGGATATAGAGGATATCCTCGTGAGCGTCCCCGAGGAGCGTCAGACCGTGCTTTTCTCGGCGACTATGCCGCCCGAGATAATGGCGATAACAGACCGCTTCCAGAATGACCCCGTGCTGATAAAGGCGGCATCAAAGTCGATGACGGTCGAAAGCGTTGAGCAGTACTATTATGATGTGCCGATGGGAAGAAAGACGGACGCTCTTGTTCTTCTGCTGAGATCCCTTGAGCCTAAGCTGTCTATGGTTTTCTGCAACACAAAGAAAATGGTCGATGAGCTGACGGATTCTCTCGTGTCCAAGGGATTCCGTGCGGCGGGACTTCACGGCGATATGAAGCAGCAGAGCAGAACGCAGACTCTTAATGCATTCAAATCGGGCAGGATAAACATTCTTATCGCAACGGACGTGGCAGCAAGAGGGATCGACATTGACGGCATAGATGCAGTGTTCAACTACGATATCCCGCAGGATAACGAGTATTATATCCACAGGATAGGCAGAACGGGACGTGCGGGCAAAACAGGCTGCGCATACACCCTCGCAGGCGGCAGAAGACAGATACACGAGCTTAAAGAGCTTGCGAGATTTGTCAAGGCGGATATCTCCGAGCGTGAGCTTCCCACAAGGGACGACATAGTTAAGGCACGCTCCGAAAAGCTGGCGGAAAAGCTGTCGGCAGGCATTGAAGCAGGCAGATACGAGGCATACAAAGAGCAGCTGGCTTCGCTCATTGGCGAAACAGGGCTTTCGGCTGAGGATATCGCAGCGGCTCTCCTCGGAATGAAGATGGGCGATGAAATGAGAAATATCCCCGACCTTGTGCGCTCACGTCCCGTAAGAAATGCAGCGGGCGGCGAGGTAAAGACCGTCAAGGTCGAGATATCCGCAGGACGCTCGGCAGGCATCGCACCGAATTTCATCATCGGCGCACTTGCCGACGCTACGGGAATGTCCGGCAAATCCTTCGGAAAGATAGATATTTACGACAAGTTCACGACAGTTGAAGTCCCCGAGGAGGACAAGGAGCACGTCATAAAGTCCATGTCGGGCGGAAAGATAAACGGTCAGCGTGTCACCGTCAAGCTTTACGAGGGACGCAAAAACGACCGCAGCGGCAGACCGTACAAGCAGGACAGCCGCCGCAGAAACGATCCCCGCAGGAATGACGGCAGAAACGATAACAGAAGAAACGACCGTCACAAGTCGTTCAGAAGAAAAGGCTGAGCATGAAAAAATTTGTCTGCACGCTGTCGGATATTTCGCCCGACAGCTATGAGGATATCGTCCGCAGGATATCGGTAATGTTCGACACGTTCCGCAGGATCGATGAAAACACCCTTGCCGACGGCGATATCACGATAGGATTTCAATATAACAATGCGGATAAAACGGCGGAGATACAGTCCGATGCAGATATCCCCGACGAGATATTCGAGGGCTGCAAAGCCGATATCGGCAGGAATTTTGCGAAGCCCGAAGAAACTGCGGAAAAACGTCCGAACATTTTCGGAAATGCAGGCTTTTTCGGGATATCCGCAGTGTTTGCGGCTGCCGTTTTCGGCATCATGATCATAGATACGGCGCTGATGTACGGCGCATTGCTGCTGAACGAAAGCCTGAAAACAGCGCTGATAATGCATATCCCGCAGCTGCTGATATCGGCGGCGATGTTTGCCGTGATAAGGAAAATGTCGGGGAAGAGCAGGTTTGAAAGAGCCTCGTTCCGCCTGATGATACTCATAGCGGCTGTCATATGGATGCTGGAGCTTTCGGGATATTCGCTGCTGCCTGTCTATGCGCCCGTGATGGGAGCGGCATATTTCTGCACGCTGGGTCAGGCAAGGGAACGCATCGGCGGAAACACATTCAAAGCGGAGGCGGCTCAGCTTGCGCTGACGCTCGGCATCGCTGCGGTCATGTGGGCGGCAGGAGCTGTCATCGGCGGGCTGGGCGGAGTTCTGCTCGTTTCGGTCGCACGGTCGGCTGTGAAGATATCCGCATCGGGAATGGTCCTCGCCGCAATGGCAAGCCTGCTGTCAAGACGGGCGGAGGCGGAGGGCTGATAATTTTCCCGCTGAACAAAATAAATCCCCCGCCGCTCCATATAATAATGGGGCGGCATTTTGTCGGGTGCAAAACTGACTGTTAGTCATTTTGCCAAAAAAATCATAAAAATGCGCTGTTCCCGATGTGGGATTATATAAAAATAACAAAAGATTATTTTTTGTCTTGCATTTTTAACACTAGTTTGGTATAATGCTAGTATCAGAGAATTGTCTGCCGGATTATCTGCGGATGGTTCTTTATCGAGAGGCGGAAAATTCTGATGAAACCGGGATTTATAAGTAAAATGACTATGGACGAGCTTAAATTTCTCGCCCTGCCGTCGCTTGCTCTCGATGTTCTGTTCTACCTTTGCTCCGTTCCGTTCCGAGGCTTTACCCTTGCGGCAGTCCTCGGGCTTCTTCTCGGAAATGCGGCAATGTTCGCAAATATGGCTCTTCTCGGATATTCCTCCGAACGTGCAGTCGAACGCTCGGGCAAGTCCGCCAAGAGGTATATGCTGACATTCTACTTTATCCGTTTTGCGGTTATGGGCGCGGCAATGGCGCTTGCGTTCCGCAGCGAGCTTTTCGACGGCGTTCTCACCGTTGTTTCGCTGCTCTATCCCAAGCTTATTTACACCCTCAGTGCGATTTTCCCGAGGAAAGGAGGATAAGCTTACGAATATTGAGGTCTACGGTCCGAGAGTCTCTTTTGTCATTCCTATCGGAAAAGGCATTGTTATCACGGAAACTGTTCTCATCGGCTGGGTGCTGATAGCTGTTATCGCCATCATCTGCAAGGTGCTGACGCATAACCTGAAGCCTGTTCCCGAAACCAAGCGTCAGGTGCTTGCGGAATGGGCTGTTTCCTTTGTGAACAATATGGTCAGGGAGACGATGGGCGGACATATGGTCTATTTTGCACCGTATATCGCAACCATATTTATATATGCGCTGCTCGGTGCGCTGGTCGGAATGCTCGGCCTCAGAAGCATGACGGCAGACATCAATGTCACACTTACGTGGGCGCTTATGACGTTTTTGCTCATAACATTCTTCAAGATCAAAAACAACGGTATACTCGGCTACTTCAAGGGCTTCTTTGAGCCTGTTGCGCTTATGATGCCGATGAATGTCATAAGTGAGGCGGCTCTGCCTGTATCCATGGCGTTCCGTCTTTTCGGAAACGTTGCGGGCGGTATGATCATCACATCGCTCATTTACGGCGCTCTCGGAGTAATTACAACTAAGATGGGCATAAGCATACCGTTCTTCACGGTCGGAATACCTGCTGTTCTGTCGGTATACTTCGACCTGTTCTCCGGCGTCATCCAGTCATATGTTTTCATTATGCTGACGATGATAAATGTCGGAGGTGCAAACGAAACAGAGGAAGCTGTTTAAAGCAGTTGATCCTTGGATAATTGGAGGTAAAAAAACATGGAAGATAACATGGTAATGGCGAAAGCCATCGTACTCGCAGGACAGGCTATCGGCGCAGGTCTTGCACTGATCGCAGGTATCGGACCCGGTATCGGTGAAGGCTACGCAGTCGGCAAGGCTATCGAAACTATCGGCAGACAGCCCGAGGCTAAGGGCGACGCAACAAGAACAATGTTCATCGGATGCGCAGTTGCCGAGTCAACAGGTATCTACGGCTTCGCTGTAGGTCTTATCCTCCTGTTCGTAAATCCGTTCTTAAAGCATCTCGGCTGATTTTTCGGGATATGCAATATAAGATACGGGAGGCAGGATAATGGGAGAATTTTTATCCCTCACGGCTGTGAGAACAGTCGCAATGTTTGAAGAAACAGCCGTGAAAACGGGAGATTACACACCGTTTTTGACCATTGACCCCGTTACTATGATCGCCACGCTTCTTAATACGCTGATATTGTTCCTCGTATTGAAGCATTTCCTGTTCAAGCCCGTCAACAAGATCCTTGACGAGCGAAAGGAAAAGGTGGAAAAGACATATAAAGAGGCTGATGACAAGCTTACCGAAGCGTCACGCCTTGAAACGGAATACACGGAAAAGCTTGCAAATGCAAAGGCTGAGTCCGCTGAAATTGTCAAGAACGCAACAAAACGTGCGCAGCTCCGCTCTGATGAGATCATCGCTGAGGCAAAGACCGAGGCTTCGGGTCTTATCGTGAAGGCAAATGCCGACATCGAGAAGGAGAAGAAGCGTGCTGTTAATCAGATCAAGGACGAGATCTCCGACATCGCCCTCATGGTTGCGGAAAAGGTTGTCGAAAAGGAAATCAGCCCCAAGGATCACGAAAGACTTATCGAAAACTTTATTTCGGAATTCGGTGAAGATGACGAAAAATAAGCTCGCAGAGAAAGGATAGATCCGATGGCAGAATCAGTTGAAAAGATCTACGCCGACGCTCTTTTTCAGATCTCCGAGGAGGATAACTCCACTGAGAACGTGAACGGTGAGCTTAAGGCGGTAGCTGCGGTGCTGGCAGAAAATCCTGAGCTTGTAAAGCTTCTTTGCACGCCTACGGTCTCCGAGGCGGATAAGCTTTCGGTCATCTCAAAGATATTCGGCGGCAGACTTTCCGCAGATGTTTATAATTTTCTCTGCCTCGTGACACAGAAGGGCAGAGCGGCGTATCTTCAGAAGATCGCCGGCACATTCCGTGAAATGTACAACGATAAGGCAGGCATAGCCGAAGTCACGGTAACAACGGCTGAAGAGCTTTCGCCCGCTCTCGAAAAGAAGCTTTCGGATAAGCTGGCTTCAAAGCTCGGCAAAAAGATCATTCTTATCAAAAAGGTCGATCCGTCGATTTTGGGCGGCGTTATCGTAAGATACGGCAACACCATGACGGACGGCTCGGTGCGTGCAAAGCTCGATGCTGTCAAGGCAAGCATCTCATCACGCATCGCTTAACATTCACGGCATAAAATCAGATGAAGGGTTGGTGTAAAAATGGATTTACGCCCTGATGAAATAACAGGCATAATCAAAGAGCAGATCAGGAATTACAGTTCCAGGCTCGAGCTTGATGACATCGGAACGGTCGTAACGGTCGGTGACGGTATCGCAAGGATCCACGGGCTTGAAAAGTGTATGTCCAATGAGCTGCTTGATTTCGGCGGCGGCGTTTTCGGAATGGCGCTGAACCTTGAAACAGACTTCGTAGGTGCCGTTCTTCTCGGCTCCGATGTCAATATCAAGGAAGGCGACACGGTTCGCCGTACAGGAAAGATCGTTTCCGTCCCCGTCGGCGAAGAGCTGCTCGGACGTGTAGTTAATGCCCTCGGTCAGCCTATCGACGGCAAGGGTGCTGTCTATGCAAAGGAAACAAGACCTATCGAGCGTGTTGCGCCCGGTATCATTACAAGAAAATCCGTTGACACTCCGCTCCAGACAGGTATCAAGGCTATCGACTCCATGATCCCTATCGGAAGAGGTCAGCGTGAACTTATCATCGGCGACAGACAGACGGGTAAGACCGCTATCGCCCTCGATACTATCATCAATCAGAAGGGACAGGACGTTATCTGTATCTATGTCGCAATAGGTCAGAAGCGTTCAACTGTCGCAAATGTCGTTGAAACACTCGAAAAGAACGGCGCAATGGATTATACCATCGTCGTATCCGCTACTGCGTCAGAGCTTGCTCCGCTTCAGTATATCGCACCTTATTCGGGCTGCGCAATGGGTGAGTATTTCCTCGACAACGGCAGAGATGTTCTGATCGTTTATGACGATCTGTCAAAGCAGGCGGTAGCTTACCGTACGCTTTCTCTGCTGCTTAAAAGACCGCCCGGACGTGAAGCTTACCCCGGAGATGTTTTCTATCTCCATTCCAGACTTCTCGAACGTGCGTGCAACCTTAACGAGAATTACGGCGGCGGCTCGCTGACTGCACTTCCTATCATCGAAACTCAGGCAGGCGACGTTTCCGCTTATATCCCGACCAACGTTATTTCCATCACCGACGGTCAGATATTCCTCGAAACAGACCTCTTCAACTCAGGCATTCGTCCTGCTGTAAACCCCGGTATCTCCGTATCCCGTGTCGGCGGCGCTGCGCAGATCAAGGCTATGAAGAAGGTTTCCGGCTCGCTGAAGCTGACATATTCGCAGTACAGAGAGCTTCAGGCATTCTCCCAGTTCGGTTCCGATCTCGATAAGGATACAAAGGATCGTCTTGCGCTCGGCGAAAGAGTTGTTGAAGTCCTGAAGCAAGGCAGAAATTCTCCTCTTACAGTCGAGCATCAGGTAATCATCATCTATGCCGTAACAAACGGATTCCTCAAGGAGATCCCGCTTGAAATGGTAAATGATTTCCAGACAGAGCTGTTTGAATATATTGATTCCTCACACCCCGAGATCATCTCCTCCATCAAGGAAACTAAGGATCTCACAGAGGATAACAAGACAGCTATGAACGAGGCTATCGGCGAATTCGTAAAGAAATTCCTGTCTGAAAAAGTATGATAAGGGAGGCGTTTTAATATGGCTTCCGGAAATATGAAGGTTATAAAGCGCCGAATAAAGAGCGTAGAATCGACCATGCAGATAACGAAGGCTATGGAGCTGGTCGCTTCCTCAAAGCTCAGAAAAGCCAAGGAAAAGGCGGATAACGCCCGTCCTTATTTCAACGCTTTATACGATACGATGTGCGAGATACAGGCGGAGAACGAGGGCTTCCTTTCGCCCTTTACAAAACGCTCAAAGCTCGGCAGAACGCTGCTTATCGTCGTTGCGGGCGACAGAGGCCTCGCAGGCGGCTTCAATGCCAACATATTCCGTCTTGCGGAATCGAGGATAGAGGAGCTGGGCGGCAGGGAGAACGTCGAGGTGCTTGCAGTCGGCAAGAAATCCGTCGAATATTTCGATAAGCGCGGATATAACATGACAGGCAGATTTCCGAATGTCGCAGAGGAACTTAACATCTATGAGGCTTCGGGTATCGCAAATTCCGTGATAGATCCGTTCCTGAAGGGCGATATAAAAAGCGCAGAGCTTTTCTATACAGAGTATGTTTCGCCTATCGCACAGGTCGCAAAGAACATGAAGATCCTCCCCGTTGAGGTCAAAAAAGCGGAAAAAGCAAGCGGGCCGAGAGCATTGCCCATCTACGAGCCGTCGGCTTCGGCAGTGTTCAACAGTATCGTCCCCGGCTATATCACGGGCGTTCTCTTCTGCTCTATCGTTGACAGCTTCGCTTCCGAGCAGGCTTCAAGACGTTCGGCTATGGAGAATGCGTCGGATAACGCAGAGGAGATGATCTCCGATCTGTCGCTTATGTATAACCGTGCAAGACAGGCATCTATCACTCAGGAGATCACCGAGATCGTCGGCGGCTCCGCAGGCGGGGAATGATCCGCCGGACAGCATGGAAATGACATTTCCGAGGATAAATCTTCGGACTATGAGCCGTGTCCGCACGGTTCGGAAAGGATGATTATATGCCGCAGAATAATATCGGCAAGGTTGTTCAGATCATCGGCGCAGTTGTTGACGTGCAGTTCGATCAGGACAATCTTCCCAAGCTGCTTAATGCAATAGAAATTCAGCATAACGGCGACGACGTTGTAAGATGTATCGCTATGGGTTCGACGGACGGCCTTGTAAGAGGCGTTGAAGCTGTTGATACGGGCAAGCCTATCACAGTTCCCGTCGGAAAGAATACGCTGGGAAGGATCTTCAATCTGCTGGGCGAGCCTGTTGACAATAAGCCCGCTCCCGAAACAAATGAGAGATGGCCTATCCACCGTGAAGCTCCGACTTATGAGGAGCTTGCTCCCGCAAATGAGATCCTCGAAACAGGCATCAAGGTAATCGACCTTATCTGCCCCTACCTGAAGGGCGGTAAGATCGGTCTGTTCGGAGGCGCAGGCGTTGGCAAGACGGTCCTTATCCAGGAGCTTATCAACAACGTCGCAAACCAGCACGGCGGTATCTCCGTATTCACAGGTGTTGGCGAGCGTACCCGTGAGGGCAACGACCTTTACACAGAGATGACCGAGTCGGGCGTTATCGACAAGACCGTTCTCGTTTACGGTCAGATGAACGAGCCCCCCGGAGCAAGAATGAGAGTAGGTCTTTCGGGACTGACTATGGCGGAGTATTTCCGTGACGTTGAGGGACAGGACGTTCTTCTCTTCATCGACAATATCTTCCGTTTCACACAGGCAGGCTCTGAGGTTTCCGCACTTCTCGGACGTATGCCCTCCGCCGTTGGATATCAGCCTACACTGGCAACGGAAATGGGCGCTCTCCAGGAGAGGATCACGTCCACAAACAAGGGATCCATCACCTCGGTTCAGGCTGTTTACGTGCCTGCCGATGACCTGACAGACCCCGCACCTGCAACAACATTCGCACACCTCGATGCTACAACGGTTCTTTCGAGAGCTATTTCATCGCTGGGTATTTTCCCCGCTGTTGATCCGCTTGATTCGACATCGAAGATCCTCGATCCCGATATCGTTGGACAGGAGCATTACGAGGTAGCAAGAGGCGTTCAGACTATCCTCCAGAGATACACAGAGCTTCAGGATATCATCGCTATCATGGGTATGGACGAGCTTTCCGATGAGGATAAGCTGACAGTAAGCCGTGCAAGAAAGATCCAGAGATTCCTTTCTCAGCCGTTCCATGTAGCTGAGCAGTTCACAGGTATGAAGGGTAAGTTCGTGCCGCTGAAGGAAACTGTCAGGGGCTTCAAGGAGATCATCGACGGTATGCATGATGATATCCCCGAGTCGGCATTCCTCTTTGCGGGAACGATCGACGACGTGCTTGAAAAAGCGAAAGCTTTGGCAGAAAAGTAAGGGGGAGATAAGCTATGGCTTCACCCTTTGAGCTTAAGATCATAACGCCCGAAAAGACATTTTTCTCGGGCGAAACGACACAGATAACCGTCCGCACATCGGGCGGAGATATCGGTATACTTGCGCATCATACAAGCCTGGTAGCCGCACTTCCCGCAGGGCCGCTGAAGGTCAGGCAGGAGGACGGCACATTCAGAGCCGCCGCAGTATCGGGCGGACTTCTGAAGGTAGGCGGGAACAAGGCGACGATCTTAGCTAATGCCGTAGAATGGGCAGATGAGATCGACCTTGACCATGCAAAGCGGTCTGCGGAGGACGCACGCCGCCGTCTTGAAGCACAGGAGAGCAGAGAGAGCATGGACAGAGCCGAAGCAAAGCTGAAAAGAGCGCTGAACAGAATAAACGTATCTTCGATGCAATAGCGGGGAGCCCCCGCGGGTTTTCCGCGGTGCGGCGTCCGCACTGTTTTTCCGCGATACGGCGCAGTAAACCGTCGCCTTACTATTGTGGAGTGATATAGTCAAGCGTCCGCGCAAAGGGGACTTTGCTTTTTGTTTGTGAACCGCACAGATTTTGTGCGGTTCATTTTTGCTTTTTAGGTTCAGGTGAACAGCAACCACAGACCCGCACCCAAACTAAAAAGCGTTGGGGTCCAGCCCTTGGGCTTTGGCAAGGGCTGGTCGCCCTCGCAAG
>OLGV01000569.1_pt1 | contig 15068 bp, 14 predicted proteins | sample 1605761 | NCBI WGS metagenome assembly OLGV01 (sample SAMN03283245) | human gut metagenome | biome: human-associated habitat; material: feces | host: Homo sapiens | place: Peru | collected 2012
TTTTCTCTTCCATTTTTAATTAAACTTTGTCGTTCTACTTTTTATTGTAGCCTGACACAGTTTAATTTACACTCTCCTTTTGATCTAATATAATATCAAAATCATCATTCTCGTTGTTTTGTATAATCACACGTCTTTTTCCTCATCTTCATCATTCTGATATAGTTCTGGATGTTCAATCTTATCAATACTTACGTCAATATTGTAGATTTTATCATATAACTCATTCATGTCGATTCTATATCCTTTCCTTAATTCACGCATATCACACTCCCAAAAATAATACGCAATTCTATCACGAGCCGCTTTTTCATATTCTTCTGTAAACACCAAATCTTTGTTGTTACCGAAAAAGTCTCTTTTAAAACCATTATAACTTGATAGGGCTGAAAAATAAATTATGCCACTTATGATATCTGTAATACCTATGATATATAATATTGTTTCATTTTTAATATCAATAAACCAACCAAATATTATGCACAACACCAAAAGTATATAAAAAGTCCAACCCGAAATTCTACAAATTTTTCTATCATCTAAATATTTTTTCATGTCTTCCTCTTTATATTCAATAAGTTTTTTGTCAACCATATCATTGGCTTTCTCCAGACTTTTTTCAAGTTCTGTCTGTTTTTCAATAAGTTTCTGTTTCTCTTTTTCTAATTCTTTCTTTTTTTTATTAACAATAACATCGACTGAATCCATTGAAATTTTATCCTTTTCAGCTATTTCATCAGTCTCTAATGACTTTATGACCACAATTTTTCCACAAACTGGACATTTAAATCTTCTTCCAGCATAAGAGTCTTCAAAAACTCTTAAATTGCCACAATTTTTACAAACAGTTTCTATCATAACACATATAATTTATTTAGTCAACAAACTCAATATCTTCATTATTACTTACTTTTGTTGAAGAATCACCATTATCGGACAGCATATTCACCATGCTTATAAATGAAGAAAATATTTGGCTCATTTTATTCATTGTAATACGTGCATTTCTCAATTTATATGCTTTTTCCCATAAGTCCTCTTGTGTATAATAGTTTTTAATAATGGCCAGCAATTTATTTTCATCTCCCTTTACAGACCTATCACACAAATCTTCTACTATCATAGTATTGAAACAATACATTATTCCCATCAATATATTGAAATTGTTCACGGTATCTCTTATAACATAACAATATTTTGTAAGCTTAATGTTGTTTTTGTAGAATAAATTTCTATAAAACTGAATATCTGAAGAATCTTCAATATCATACATTCTAATAAAATCATCAAAAGCATCACATTCATTGAATTTTTCAAATTCTAACATATAAAGTGAATCCAGACCATAAGTATATGTTTGTGGCTTTTTGAATTTTGAATGCGCATCAATAGCGACAATAAGGTTCTTAAATGTTACAGAAATGCTATCTTTCCCATCTATTACCTGCCATACAATTCTATCATTTTCATCAATTAATTCTTGAGAATCTTTTGGAGCTTTTTTGATTTCTTTGAAGATATCTGTCATATTACCCAAATCGTTCCTCATGATATTGGTCATCCTACGTTCCATATCCATCGCTTCACTCATCAATACATAATATTTATTAAAATCGTCAACTGAGGATATCACAATATTGAAATCATCGTTCATACACATCTGCATAATCCTCTTATCAGGAATAAACAAATCCTCTAAATGCTTGTCCACATTCTTAACATTCAATCGAATATAATTATTGATTAGATTTTTTGTATTATGCAAAGAATTTTGAAGCAATAAAGCGCATGTCTTACTCAAATTAGCCTTTTTCAAATTTAAAAGGTTGTTTATTTTTGTCTTATAATCACCTTCGATACTGTCTATTAAAGCCATGATGACTTTTATCATTTTTATTTGATATTTATAATCATGACTATCAATAAGACTATCAACAATCAACAATGTATCGTCATTTATTACATTGGTTTTGATATTAATCTTAAGCTGACATAACAATAGAGGTGATCGTTTTCTTTTACCCTCTGGCAGCAAGTTTATTATTGTTTCTGCAGCTTTTTGTGCCTCTTCCAATTCACCATCTTCCATAAGCAAACCAACTATATCCAGTCCTATATATTGTTGGAAATATGGGTCTTTATTGGCATAATGAAAAGCTTTTTCAAGATATTCATCCTGTTTTTGCTTTTCTTCCAAGCCCTCATAACATTTTGACATTAAATAATAAACCTTATAATCATATCTGTTTAGTTCGATGCTTTTTTCAAAATCTGTTTTGGCATCAAGAAACCATTTGTTTTGAAGTGCGTTTATGCCAAATCTTTTATATTCTTCAGCTTCAAGAGCGACTTTATTATGCAATGATCTGTCAATGTTCTTCAAAATGTTAGATTGAACAGCAAGTTCCAATGATATTTCAGAAAATCCTTTTTCAACAGATTGTTTTAAACGTGTTATTTCAGCAACCGTAGCTTTCTCAAACTGTTGAATAGATTCATTTATATCTTCTAATTTATAATTAGCGTCAGTCAATCCATGTGATAACTCCGAAGAAATATCATCCAGTTTCTGATTTATTTCTTCAGTATTGTGTGCCGTATCAATAATTCCAAACACAGCCGAAGCAGCTGCTAAATTTTGTACAAACTTTTTTAAACCCATGGTATATTTATTTTATTTATTATCAATTGTTTATTTATGTCCCGCAAAGATATTTATTATTTTTTACAAAAACAAATTTTAAATTCAATGTTCAATATTCGTTTCTATTTTTATTTCAATGTCAAAATCTCTTAAATAAATAAAATCTGTCAATGCAAAATTTGTATGCTCAAACAAATGATGGAAAGCACTCGTCAGGTGCAAATCCTTTGTCAATTCCCTATTGAGCCCCTCATTCCAATTCGGTGGCGGACAATCCATACCGATTAAACTATCAAAAGATTCCTTAGAATCATCACCAGTTTTCATATGAATTGTCGTTAAAGATGCTCCCGTCCATCCATACAAAGGATTCAACTCGTCATCACTTAATGCACACCACAAATCTTCTTTTTCTTCCTCTTCAATAGTTGGATTATCAGCAAATTTATAGTCTAAAAAACATCTTGCTTCCAATTCAACATTTTTGCCCAAATCCCTAATAGTTTTTAGGTCATCCCAAATTCTATACGCCCGGTCATACATATCTCTTAATGCATCAGTTAGTGCATCATTAAAGGCTATGATATCAGGCAGAATATCTTCCTGATGATCCAGCACATAATCGTTTATCATCATTTTTCTGTCTTCCACCATCCTGCGGCCTTTACTATAATCGCAACTGAATTCATTGTAAAAATCAACGATTCTTTTCTCAAGGTTTTTAACATGTTCGTTTTTAATTTCTATCATATTTTCTCATTTTGATTGTTAATAATAAATTCTAAAAACTCTGGATGTTTATCCAAATAAATCACAAACTCAATGTCTGTGTAAAAGTTCAATTCCCAGAACAATCCTGCAGCAACTTCCTTTTCCGTTAACTCTACATCATCAGCCACAACAACTTCCATCGCCAGGATTTCATTGCCCTGATATTTCAATGCGTCCATAAATGGATATTGTATGTCGTTTTCCGCATCGCAAACATGACAGGTCCAATCAATTTCAGGTATGGTGTGTTCCCATCTGTCAATTATCCTCACATGAAATTTATTTGTAACACCTTCAATTTTAGTAGCAGCACTTCGAATTTCATTGTAGATATTCTCCCAAGCAAGAACCTTGCCTTTCGACAAGGTTCTTTCATTATTGATACTATACAGTTGTTTAAATTCACAGAAAATATCCTGAAACGAATACTCTTTGAAATAATCTCCAATTTTCATACTCTTTAGTTTTTTTTAATTAAACTCTACGTTTCATTTATAATCTCAAAATATCCAAAACGTTTATCACATGCTTGTTAAACCAATCAATAAATTCCGATTTATCCCTACCAGTCTCAACCAAACGTTTCGGATCGCAATGTCCGATTATCAATGCATCTTCAAATTTTATAAAAATCACCGTTTTATTTTTTAATTCATCGTAAAACTCCTTTTTCAATCTATTCTTAATCAAATGTTTATCTTTCATCTTCCTATAATTATTAACCACAAATGATTGAAAAACCGAAACCTTATTATCTAAACTCTCGTTTCTATAAGGATAATGAAGTTCATTCGTAAAAGTATTTATCGTTAGACCGAATTTTTTATTTCTTGCAACAACATATCCAGCGCCATAAGAATTATCATCAATCAATTCATCATAAAACGATTCATAATCGTCCAAGATGAAATTAACATCATAAATACTTCTGGTTTTAGGTTTTCTAAAGTTTAATGATCTTGATTTTGTTACCATAATTTGATTTTTTAAGTTTAACATTTCTTTTTTATTAACGACATGAAGAATATTACCGTCCCCGGTCATAGGTGTTTGTAACATATTAAATGATTTAAAGATTTATAATCAGTTTTGGAAAAAAATAATCGCGCACATGGTTTTTGTATTACAATAATAATGAAAAAAAGGGAAAAATCAAAATTAATTTCACACTATTTAAAATTTTCATAAATTATTGTTTATCAATTTTTTATATTGATATTTTCATTTCTACACGCCCAACTTCTAAAATTATTTTGCCGCAAATCGTGTGCAAAAAACACCACTTTTTTATAAAAAATCAAAAAAATTGAAAAATTTATGCCGCAAAACGTGTGCACAAATCTTTCTTTTTTATAACTTTGCAGAAAATATTTTCAACTATGTCACCACGCAAAAAAGGATGGCATCCTGCAGGCGAACTCAAGCCAGGATATTCATATAAAGCGCCCAAGATTCGTGGAGCGAAGTCAGCTGCTGAATTAGGTTTCTATTCAGCAGGTCAATTAATCAAGGTTCAATTAAGCAGAGCTGAGATGAAGCCCATTGAGTTGGCAGCGGCCACCGGCATCCCCCACCAGCGCATTTACGAATACATTAACGACCGTCGTCGCCTTACCGTCGAAGCTTCTGTCAAAATCGAGGAAGCACTCCACATGCGTCGCAGTCAAAAAGGCTACTTCTACCGCATGCAAGCCCGCCACGATGTCTATCTTTATCTATACGGCGATAATCAAGAAGACAAAAAAGAGAGACCGTAAGGCCTCTCTTTTTTATCTATTCTATATTGAATTAACCCAATCTTTAACAGTATTGGTAAAGAGCAACGCTTCTAAATGTCCTGAGGTCTTTAAACCTAATTCTATTCTTGCTTGTTCAAATAAATCACAATAGTCCTTATAACGATTGTATGAACCTCTTGGCTTTGTTCTTCTTTCCATAGACAAAATTTTATAATACAAAGCCTCAAGTTGTGAATCATATATTAAAGGTTTAACACTAAGGCCTTCTATACTTGATCCTGCGAAATAGAGTAATTTTGTAAAGAAAGAAACATCTACACCATCGATTTTATTCTTTCCCTTTATATCTTTAGGGTTGTCTCCATAATTTAATAGTGACTCATAAGCATTCTTCACATCATTTGATTTAAGGTAATCAACAACATTCTTCAACTTACTTTCCAAATTTTGTTTATTGATTTCGTTAAACACACTATTGAATACCTTTTTACTATTTACATTTAAGCCAATTTTTCCCCACACCATTGCACACAAAAAAGCATCATAAACCTTATCTTGCTTGAACAAATTAATAATAAAAGCCCTATTTAGAGGATTTTCCTTGATATTATACTTTTCCTTTAATCTATCAAAAACTACATTTCCTTGGTACATATTACGATTCCATAGCCTACTATAATCCATATCGTAAGCAACATCAGCTAACTCATCATAATTCTTGAAATTCTCTTTAATTTTTTCAGTAATGATCATATGGCATTTATTTTGTTCACGCAAATATAATAGTGCAATGCATGGTGACAAAGACCATACCGGCACTTTTGCGCTGCAAAGTTATATAACTTTTGTTAATAATTTACAAAATTTTGAAAAAAACTTTATATTTTTATTACCCACGCAATTTCAGGATTCTTATTAATAGCTTTGTCTGCTATCTCCGACAAACCTTTTCGCAAATCGTTTTGTCTATTCGTTGAGATCGTTCCTATCATATACAATATCACAGAAATAGCAGCTGACAACCCATGTGCCGAAGCAACAAATTTACCTGCAGGACCATTCTTTATGCTTTGATTTAAAGATAAATAAAACATAGTAGAACCATGAGCGCATTTATTTCTTATGATTCTAATTGCTTCCATATAATTCTCAAAAACAGCAGTCTGATTGATTCCAAAACGTTTACATATATTACGCTTATCATCGAGGCTCTTCAAATTTTGATATAATTTAAGAACATTCCCCAATGTCATAAACTCAATTGTTTTCCAAGCCGGAGCATATTTATCGTTTATATACTTTTTATGATGCCTATGAATTACAGGATTTTTCTTAAAATTATCATCATATATTTCTTTGTCAAACGATTGTATAAACTGTTGACTGACAACTTGTGGACTCATAAACCATATTGGCTCACTTTTATACTTATTTGACAAATCATAAATCATATACGTCCTAAAAGCAACCTCTATCCTATTTATGTAACAGAGCAAAATATTACGTAAATCAAAATCATAATAATATAAGGTACAGCGCCTTGAAGTGTAGTACCTTCTTTATATTCATGACTTCTTTTCTTGAGTTTTGGATATGCTTTTTCAAAGGGGAACAAATAAAACCCAAGTCTATAATAACCAGTATCCATCAAAACCTCTTTTGCTTTATTTTCATCAGTAATGATGACTCCTCAAGATTTGAGTAATTGTATCTGTTCCTCTATCGTTGTCGCTTGTTTCATAAATTTAGTCAATTTAAAAATGGTAGGGATAACTAACATTGTTATCCCTACCAATAATAATTATTTCTTCAATCCTTTAATCTGTTGCATGATAACAGCAATCTTCGCTTCGGCGTCGGCTTTTTTCTTGCGTTCCTTGTCGACGACAGCGGCTGGAGCTCCGTTAACGAACTTCTCGTTAGAGAGCTTTGCTTCCACCGACTTCAGGAATCCTTGGGCGTATTTCAGCTCTTCCTCGAGTTTCTTCAATTCGGCTTCTGTATCGACAGATTCGGTAACAGGAACGAAATATTCCTTCGAGCGGACGATGAAACCGAACGCATCTACTGGTTTTTCAACAGTGTAAATTATTGATTTTACGTTAGTTAGCTTCTCAATGATACAATCAAAGTCTTTGTTTGCAGTGTCGCTGTCGATGACCACCAAATCCAAAGCCTCTTTGAACGAGATATTCTTCTCGGCACGGATTTTACGGATGTTGTTGATGACGTCCATAGTGAAATCGAACTGTGCAAGCACCTGATTGTCAACGGTTTGTTGTTTTGGCTGCTGCGAAATGACAATATCGTCGCCTTCTTTACGCTCATCGAGGTTATGATAGATTTCCTCTGTGATGAACGGCATGAACGGATGCAGAAGTTTCATCAGGTTTTCAAAGAAGGCGACTGTAGCTCTGTAAGTTACGCCATCGACAGGCTGTCCCATCGGGGCTTTCACCATTTCGAGATACCATGAGCAGAAGTCGTCCCAAGTAAGTTTATAGACTCCCATCAGGGCATCGCTCAGACGGTATTTCTCGAAGTTGTCGTTCATCTCGGCAAGAACCTGGTTGTAACGGGCGTCGAACCATTTCACTGCCATCTTGGCGGTGTCGGGTTGAGCGGCGTTTTCGTCGATATTCCAGCCTTTCACGAGACGCAGGGCATTCCAGATTTTGTTGCAGAAGTTACGCCCCTGCTCGCAGAGTGTCACGTCGAACAAAATGTCGTTCCCTGCCGGAGCCGAGAGCAACATTCCCATACGCACGCCGTCGGCGCCGTAAGTATCGATGAGTTCGATAGGGTCGGGCGAGTTGCCGAGAGATTTCGACATCTTTCGTCCGAGTTTATCTCTTACGATACCTGTGAAATATACGTTATGGAATGGTATTTTTCCAGCAAACTCCTCTCCTGCCATAATCATTCTGGCGACCCAGAAGAAGATGATGTCGGGAGCCGTGATAAGGTCATTTGTCGGATAATAATATTTGAACTCTTTGTTATCCGGGTCGAGTATTCCGTTGAACAGAGAGAGCGGCCACAGCCATGAGCTGAACCAGGTGTCGAGGCAGTCGCCATTGCGACGCAAATCGTTGATTGTCAGATTATTATTACCGGTTTTTTCTTTCGCCAGTGTCACTGCTTCGTCATCTGACTCTGCCACGACATATCCGCCTTCGGGCAGATAGTAAGCCGGAATCTGGTGCCCCCACCACAGTTGGCGGCTGATGCACCAATCCTTGATGTTTTCGAGCCAATGGCGGTAGAGGTTAACATATTTCGCGGGATAGAACCGAATGTCGCCGTCCTCGACAGGCTTCAAGGCAATCTGTGCGAGATGCTCCATCTTGAGGAACCACTGCATCGAGAGTTTCGGCTCAATCGGCACGTTGGTGCGCTCCGAATATCCCACCTTGTTATTATAGTCTTCAACTTTTTCGAGAAGGTCGGCTTCCTTGAGGTCGATGACAATCTGTTTGCGCACTGCGTCACGGTCCATGCCGACGTACATTCCAGCCGCCTCGCTGATAGTGGCGTCGTCGTTAAAGATATTGATACTCTGAAGATTATATTTCTCGCCAAGCATATAGTCGTTCACATCGTGTGCCGGAGTGACCTTCAAGCAGCCTGTACCGAATTCAATATCGACATAATCGTCTTCGATGACAGGAATCACTCTGTTCACCAGTGGGACTATGACTTTTTTACCTTTAAGGTGTTGGTTTTTAGGGTCTTTCGGGTTGATACACATAGCTGTATCGCCCATTATTGTCTCGGGACGTGTTGTCGCCACAACAGCGTATCCGTTTTCGCCTTCTATCTTGTATTTGAGGTGGAAAAGTTTGCTATGTTCTTCTTTATAAATGACTTCCTCGTCGCTCAAGGCGGTGAGGGCCTTCGGGTCCCAGTTGACCATTCGCACGCCTCGATAGACGAGACCTTTTTTATAAAGGTCGCAAAACACGCGAATGACGCTGTTCGAGCGTATCTCGTCCATGGTGAAAGAGGTGCGTTCCCAGTCGCATGATGCGCCGAGTCTGCGGAGCTGTTTCAAGATTATGCCGCCGTGTTCGTGCGTCCAATCCCAGGCATGTTCGAGAAATTTCTCGCGTCCGATGTCAGTCTTCTTGATACCTTGTTGAGCCAATTTGTTCACCACCTTGGCCTCTGTAGCGATGGAAGCGTGGTCTGTGCCTGGAACCCAGCAAGCGTTCTTGCCCTGCATACGCGCACGACGGACGAGAACGTCCTGAATGGTGTTGTTAAGCATGTGACCCATGTGAAGCACGCCCGTCACATTAGGAGGCGGAATCACTATGGTATAAGGTTCGCGTTCATCGGGAGTGGAGTGAAAATAATTCTTCTCAATCCAGTGTTCGTACCATTTTTCCTCAGTCGACTGCGGACTGTATTTGCTCGAAATTTCCATTTTTCTAAATTTGAACTGCAAAATTACATTTTTTTCTCTTTGATATTAAATTTTTTGATTATTTTTGTACGCTTTTTAGAATTGGAACGAGTAATTAATTCTTATGTATAATTAAAATTTAAATTTATGTCATTATTATCTATTGCAAGTTTATGGCAGACCAACCGCACATTGGTGATTTTGATTGGCATTTTGATTGTCGTCGTCCCATTCCTGGTCTACTATCTCAACCAAGCCAAGAAGTACCATCCCAAAGGCTTGATTGCAGCAGCATTAAGCAACATGGGCGAGCGTTTCGGCTATTACATCATGAACGCCATCCTTTTGTTGTTTTTAGTTTCAAAGTTCGGCTTGGAGGACACGACGGCGAGTATCATCTACTCGGTGTTCTATTTCGGAATCTACGTGTTGAGCTTGGTTGGCGGCATCATTGCCGACCGCACCCAGAACTATCCGAGGACCATTCAGTGGGGTTTGATTATCATGGCCGCCGGTTATATCGGATTGGCCATCCCTATGTTCAGCAAAGACGCCAACGGCATCATTCTCGATAACGGCGGCGCATGGTGGGGCATTCTCATCTTCACATGCTTCGCGCTGCTCTGCATCTCGTTTGGCAACGGTCTGTTCAAGGGCAACCTGCAGGCTCTCGTCGGAAAATTGTACGACAAGTTCGAGGCCGAGGCAGCCGAGAAAGGCCCCGAGGTTTTGGCCGAGGCGAAAGACCGTCGCGACAGCGGCTTCCAGATTTTCTACGTATTCATCAACATCGGCGGCGTGATTGCTCCTTTCGTGGCTCCTATGCTCCGCAACTGGTGGTTGAAAGCACATAACTTCATATACAACGCCGACATGCCCGCACTTTGCCACCAATATCTCGCCAACGGTGAACAGACACAGAAGTTCACCGAAAACATGGCGAAATCATTGGTTGAAGGCGCCGCCGCGCCTACAGACCTCGTGACATTCAGCTCGGAATACATCGACGTGTTTAACACAGGCGTTCACTATGCATTCATCGCTTCAGTGGTCGCCATGATGATTTCATTAGTGGTGTTCCTCTGCACAAAGAAGATTTTCCCGCAGCCGGCAAAGAAAGAAAAAGCCGAAGTGGTGGAATACACACAAGAGGAAAAACTCGCAATGGCAAAAGAAATCAAACAGCGTCTGTATGCACTGTTTGCAGTTCTCGGCATCGCCATATTCTTCTGGCTCTCGTTCCATCAGAACAGTCAGTCACTGACATTGTTGGCCCGCGACTTCGTTGTCACCGACTTCTTCCCCGCCGAGATTTGGCAAGCGCTCAACCCATTGTATGTCATCATTTTGACACCTGTCGTCATGGCGGCTTTCGCATTCTTGGTAAGAAGAGGCAAAGGCGTATCGACACCGCGCAAGATAGCCTACGGTATGGGCATCGCGGGTTTGGCATATCTCTTCCTGATGATTCTCTCTATCTCATGCAACTATCCTTCCGGCGAGGAGTTCCGCGCAATGGATGCAGCGACAATGGCAGCCAACGGTCTCGCCAAATCAGGAGCATGGGTGCTCATAGTGACTTACTTCTTCTTGACCGTCGCCGAGTTGTTCATCTCACCTCTCGGACTTTCATTCGTGTCGAAGGTGGCTCCGCGCCACATGGTGGGCCTCTGCCAAGGCTTGTGGCTCGGCGCAACGGCCATAGGCAACCTCTTCATCTTCGTCGGACCTATCATGTACGACGCCTGGGACATCTGGGTTTGCTGGGGCGTGTTCCTCGCAATCTGTGTGGTCTCAATGTCAATAATGTTCGGCATGGTGAAATGGCTGGAAAGAGTTACTGCGTAGTTAGACGTTAGACGTTAGACGTTAGAGATTAGAGATGCCATAATATGGCATCTCTAATTTTTTATTACCTTGTTTGCAATAACGTGAATATTTGCGGGGATTTTTATGTTCGGCTCTCGGTCGATTATTGGGATTTAGCGGTATTTGTCGCAGTAAATCAAGAACACCGCCGGCTTTTTATTCCAATCATACCTTGTTGATTTCCATTCTGATATTGGCTTGCTGACTATTTTTTCATCTTCTGTTGTGATGTTCGACGCCACGCATAGCATGGTGTTCGGGCGACAATTTTTCACCAAATCCTCAATCATCGCGTTGTTACGAAACGGTGTCTCTATAAACAGTTCTGTCTCGTTATTCGCCATCGACCGATGCTCCAACTCCTTGATTTTCTGTATTCTTTCAGGATTTTTTATTGGAAGGTAACCGTGGAAACAGAACGACTGACCGTTGAATCCCGAAGCCATCAGGGCGAGTATCATGGCGTTAGGTCCTGTCAACGGCACGACTTGAATGCCGGCTTGGTGGGCGAGTTCCACTATCAGGGCGCCGGGGTCGGCGACACAGGGGGAGCCAGCCTCCGACATCAAGCCGATGTCCTGGCCGTCGAGGGCTTTGCCGAGATATGCAAGCAAATCGGGGTTTTCGGGATTGTGTTTGTCGAGTTCAACAAACTCGAGCTCGTCTATTGGGCAAGGCATGTGCATCTTGCCGAGCATACGGCGGGCGGTGCGCACATTCTCGACCACGAAAAAGCGCAGAGCCCTCACCTTCTCCAGCGTTCCCAAAGGAATAACTTGTTCCGCCAAGGTGCCGCCAAGCAAGGCGGGGACAAGATATAATTTTCCAAATTGCCGACTCATAACAATTTATTGAAGTATCTGCTCTATTTTATCAGCTATAGCGCGGAATTGTCTATCAGTATCAAGAAGGTTGGCGACAGTCTTGAGAGCATGGATAACAGTGGCGTGGTCTTTGCCGCCGCACTGTTCTCCGATGGTGATAAGCGATGCCTTGGTGTATTTCTTCGAAAAATACATCGAGAGCTGGCGTGCCTGAACTATGTTGCGTTTTCTCGACTTCGTAAAGAAATCAGCCTGCGAAGTATCCATCTCCTCGCACACCGTGTTGATGATATACGTTATTGTGATTTCACGGTTCGAGTTGTTGACAAAACGCTCGAGCATCTGTTTAGCGAGACTTATGGTGATGGATTTTCTGTTGAGTGACGACTGCGCGATGAGCGAAATCAGAAAACCCTCCATTTCGCGCACGTTGGTTTTTATATGCTCCGCGATATAGTTCACGACATCTTCTGGAAGTTCCACTCCCTCGTTATATGCCTTGCGTTTCAAGATATTACGCCGCGTCTCCACATCGGGCAGCGACATCTCCGCGGAAAGCCCCCATTTGAAACGAGAAATCAGGCGCTGTTCCATGTCTTTAATCTCCGCAGGCGGCTTGTCGCAGGTAAATATGAGCTGTTTGTTATTCTGTTGAAGATGGTTGAAGATATGAAACAATGTGTCCTGCGTCTTCGGTTTGCCGGAAAGAAACTGGATGTCATCGATGATGAGCACATCTATCATCTGGTAGAAACGCACAAAATCATCGCGGCTGCTCTTCGAGCTGCTGTTGCGACATGCCGCCTGGAACTGCATCAGGAACTGCTCCGAATTTACATACAAAACCGTCAGTTCGGGATGATGTTTCTTTGTCTCCAGTCCGATAGCCTGGCCGATGTGCGTCTTTCCCATACCTGTCGGGCTGAACACGAACATCGGGTTGAAAGCCGTTCTGCCAGGTTTTTTCGCCACAGCGAGACCCGCCTCGTAAGCCACGCGGTTACAGTCGCCCACCACGAAATTTTCCATGCAGTAATTCTCGTTGAGGTTCGATTCTATATCCACTTTTTTGATGCCGGGAAGCACAAACGGATTGAGGATATTGCGCTCGACATTTCCGAGATCTACCTGTATCTGTTTAGGAGGATTCTTGGTGTTGGTGCGATCCACCGACGGCTGTTTCACAACCACAGGTTTGTTCTCGTTATTATCCATCATTATGGAATATTCGAGTTTGCCTTCCGGACCAAGCACCTTTCTGATAGTCGCTCTTATGATTTTTATATAATGAGTCTCAAGAAATTCATAGAAAAAATCGGAAGGCACCTGGATGGTCAGCAGACCGTTCCTGTAATCCACAGGCTTAATCGGCTCGAACCAAGTCGAATAAGGTTGCGGAGGAACGTTCTCCCGAATCATCGTGAGACACTCATCCCATATTTTTTCATGCGTTTTTTTGCTCATTAAGAATTCAACTATATAAATATCAATCGATTATACTGTCCGTTTTTTTGCTCAAAACGACTTCACAAATATCGACATAAAAATGTTAATATTTTTTTTTTTTTGTATTGACTTTTAATTATTTTCGCATTAAATTACGAGGCGAAGGCCCAAAAAATATAAAAAAGCGGTCTAATACCGTGATATTAAACGGTTTTAATGTATTTTACAGACACACCGTAAATACGTTTCAATTTTTCAACAATTCTGTCGGAGTCGCTTTGTCTAATTGATATTTCGAGGCGGCAATTCATTTCGAATTTCGGGTTCTGTTGTTCGATATTTTCGTCTTTAAGGATGCGCATCACCTCGTTGAGGAGCGGGTAGTCGAATTCGAGGGCATATATCTCGTCGATTGTTTTTTCAACAACGGCGCAGTTGTCGAGGGCTTCGCGCGCCGAAGTCTTGTAGGCATTGATAAGCCCTGGCACGCCGAGCAGTTGTCCGCCGAAGTAACGAGTCACCACCACGCACACGTTTGTGACGTCTTTCGACAAAATCTGATTCAATATAGGCTTGCCGGCGGTGCCGGACGGCTCGCCGTCGTCAGAAGAGCGGTAGCACGCCTTGTCGGGGCCGATCATGAAGGCATAGCAATGGTGCTTCGCGTCAAAATATTTCTTGCGAATCTCGGCAACGCGCTCTTTCACCTCCGCCTCGGAATGCACAGGGAAAGCCTCGGCGATGAACTTGGAGCCTTTCTCTTTGTACAACCCATCTCCCTTCGTGGCAACTATTTTATATGAATCCTCGAATAACATTTTGCAAAAATAGACATTTTTTTGTTTTCCACGCGGAAATTGTGGTAACAGCGATAATTCCCACGTCATTTCGACCGGAGCGAAGCGAAGTGGAGAAATCTACGACAAACGAAATCCCTTCATTTCTACCGAAGTGGAGACCTGAGCGAAGCGAAAGCATTCACCTTTGGTGAATAAATCTACGACTAACGAAAGTCCATGAGCACTCGATTGCCGGAGATTTCTCGACAAGCTCGAAATGACGGAAGTGACAAACTCGAAATGACATCATTCAATCCGTCATTTCGACCGGAGCGGAACGAAGTGGAGCGGAGTGGAGAAATCTACGACTAACGAAAAGCCGTCATTTCGACCGGAGCGGAACGAAGTGGAGCGGAGTGGAGAAATCTACGACAAACGAAAGTCCATGAGTACTCGATTGCCGGAAATTTCTCGACAAGCTCGAAATGACAGGAAGAGACAAACTCGAAACGACATCATTCAATCCGTCATTTCGACCGGAGCGAAGCGGAGTGGAGAAATCTACGACAAACGAAATCCCTTCATTTC
>OLGV01000570.1_pt1 | contig 15026 bp, 11 predicted proteins | sample 1605761 | NCBI WGS metagenome assembly OLGV01 (sample SAMN03283245) | human gut metagenome | biome: human-associated habitat; material: feces | host: Homo sapiens | place: Peru | collected 2012
ACGACAGGAGTCCATCATACTAAGCAGGGAAAACGGTTTATTATGATGAAGCGTAGCAAGACGCTGAACGGAGTGAAGCGGTCAAGCGAAGCGAAAGAATAATAAACCGCCGGAAAAATTCAAGACAATGCAATATAAAATTTTCACGATACCAATATTTGAAAACGTTGTTGAGACGGAAGAGCTCAACAAATTTCTCCGCGCCAACAAAATAGTTAAAGTTGACAAGGAGTTGGTCGAGAACGGAGGAATGGCATACTGGACATTTTGTGTGCAGTATCTTTTGCCGCCACTGCCTGCCCCGATAGGAGAGAAGAAAGAGAAAATCGATTACAGAAATGTGTTAGACGAAGAGCATTTCAAAATATTCAGCATGTTGCGCAAATGTCGTAAGTCTATCGCCGATGAAGAAGCGATACCCGCATTCGCTGTGTTTTTAGACAGCGAACTTGCCGAAATGACAAAACTTGAAGAAATAAATATTAGAACATTGTCGTCAATAAACGGTATTGGCAAACAGCGTGCCGACAAGTACGCTGCAAAATTGTTGGAAAAAATCAATGAAGAGAATAGGATACCTGACACAGCAAATAGCTGACATTGACAATCTGCTGCTTGCTTTTTACAAGGCGAAACGAGGCAAGCACAGAAGCAGCGAGGCATTGTTTTTTCAGAAAAACCTTGAGGAAAACATAGCGGAGTTGGCAGAAGAGATAAATTCGGGCGATATTTCCGTCGGAAAATACGAGTATTTTTATATTGAAGACCCCAAGCGGAGACTCATTTGCGCGGCGTCGTTCCGTGAAAGAGTGCTGCATCATGCAATAATGAATGTGTGCCACCGTTTTTTCGAGCGAAATCTGATAGAAACAACATACGCCACGCGACCGGGAAAAGGCATATACCAAGCCATTGACAGGGCGAAAATTGCCATGAAACGATACAAGTTTGTGGCAAAATTCGATTTTCGTAAATATTTCGACAGCATATCCCATGAAATTTTAAAAGAAAAACTGAAAAGAATTTTCAAAGACGACAGATTGCTGTCCATGATGTCCAAAATAATTGAAAGTTATTCGAAATCAGCAGGGTGCGGCATACCGATAGGTAATCTCACCAGCCAGTATTTCGCCAATTTTTACCTTTCGGCAATGGACCACTATATAAAAGAGGTGTTGAAAGCACCTGAATATATAAGGTATATGGATGATTTTTTAGTCTTTTCCGACGAATACGATGTTCTTGATGATAACATATTGAAAATCAAGGATTTTTCAGAACAAAGACTTTCATTGGTTTTAAAACCGATTGTTAAAGAGCTGACAATCAACGGAGTGGATTTTCTCGGATATAAAGTTTGTGCCGACAAAATACTTTTGACACAAAGAAGTAAGAAGAGATTGTTGAGAAAAAGCAGATTGTACGATGATTTTGTTGAGTTTGGAGTTTGGAATGAAAAAGAGTTTTATGAGCATATAACGCCCTTGCTTTCGTATGCGATGAAGGCATACTCGAAAGGGTTGAGAGGGCGGTGTTACGGCATGAACAAATCGGGCTCGAACCGCGTGCTTCGCGGCGGTAGCTGGAACAACAACGCGAGGAACTGTCGAGTGTCGAATCGGAACAACAACAACCCGGACAACAGGAACAACAACAACGGGTTCCGCCTCGCCCTTGTTCCTTAGCTTAGTATGATGGACGGATGTCGTCGTGGTAAACAATGTTCATGTCGTGTTTGGATTGGTTTTCAAACAAAAACGAGCGGTCTGGAACCGCCCAACGGCCGGTGTTGGTAGCAGCCGCGGATGCCGCTGTCGAAGACCCCGCTCATAGAGACGGATGAAAATCCGTCTCTATGCTGCCGAATGTCAATGAGGCAGCAAGACTATGGAAAAAACCGGTTGCCGCAAATCGTTCTTCCGTTGCATAGTCGGTGTTCGAGACGTATTTTCGTTTGTGTGCTGGTTCGAAATCATGGACTCAATGAGAAAACATTTACTTCTGACTATTGAGTTGATTTGGAGGAGCTGGTTCGAAATCATGGACTCAATGAGAAAACATTGGAAAAGATGGGAAACCATAAAATCAGCAAACATCGTGTCGCTTCTTGGAAAGAAAACATCGATATGGATTTTGTGAAATATCTTACACAAGAGATAGTTTTGTTAGATCCGACAAGAGAGTGCCGGTTCATCGGTCCGAAAAGCGAATGGGACGAACTGCCGCATGACAAGAGCCTGTTTCACAGCCCGAAAGGTTGCGGCCTGCCTATAGGAAACCTCACCTCGCAACTTTTCAGCAACGTTTACCTCAATGTTTTCGACCAATTCATGAAACGTGAGCTTCGATGCAGGCATTACGGACGTTATGTTGACGATTTTTATGTAGTAAGCTCTGATTATCAATGGCTTGAGTCGCTTGTAAGCCCGATAATCGGGTTTCTGTTATCGAAACTTGGTTTGAAAATTCACGAGGGTAAGACTCGGATAATACCTATTAACGAAGGTGTGGAGTATTTGGGGGCGTTTGTTTTGCCTTATAGGACATATTTAAGCCGTGCCACCCTGGAACGCATTGACGCCAAACTCCATGCACTTGAATACGAAATAAAAAACACTTCGGGAAACGTTTCCATGAAATAAACCGCAAACGTTTCCCGAGATGTCACTAACGTCTGATGACCAACTTGCTTGATTTCTCAATCTTCCCGTTCACCATGAGGCTGTAGAAATAAACGCCGTCGGCAAGGTCGCTCACGTTGAGGCTCAGCTTGCCGCTCTCGCCGCTGATGTCGCTGCGCAAAACCTCCTGCCCCATCATGTTGTAGATGGCAATCGTTGCATTGCTGGCACTTGAGCCGAAACTGTAGTCGAAGTTCACCACATCGCGTGCCGGCATAGGATATGCGTTGCTGAACGCCTCGACAGCGTTGCTCTCCCCGACACCGTCCAAAGAATACTTCAAGGTGATATTGATGACGAATTTGTCGTCGGGAGTTGCCGCGTTCCAAATCTCTATTGTCATTTGTTGCTCCTGCCCCAACACTGTCATGTAATCGTCAGCCATATAGTGGCCGCTTAATGCCAAGACCTCGCCTGCGGTAGCTGTATAAGGCTCTGTCTCCTGGACGCCGGTTGAGGGAGCGAGGCATTGGCCAAAGCAAATCCAAGTTGATGTTCCTTCAACAAAGTTTGTCGGGGTCTTTTTGCCGACGATTCTCATATCCTCGTTGATGGCTACGTTAAACTCTATTTGCAGTTCGCCGCCTGGTTCGCCCCAGGACTCGGAGCCGTCGCCATAGACAAAATACGATTCGCCGTTTTCAACGACTCTGCCACTTTCTTTTTCGGTTACCGTGTAACCCTGTGCCGATAATGCCATTGCCGACACGATGAATGTTAATGATAGTAATAATTTTTTCATGTGCGATTTGTTTAAGTTGTTAGTGTTTTCTGTTAGTTTTTCTGTTAGTGTTTTATGAATGAGATTTATTCACCAGAGGTGAATGCTTTCATTTCGAGCTTGTAACTTCGTCATTTCGAGCATGTAACTCCGTCATTTCGAGCTTGTCGAGAAATCTACAGCTATCGAGTACTCATGGATTTTCGTTAATCGTAGATTTATTCACCAAAGGTGAATGCTTTCGCTTCGCTCAGGTCTCCACTTCGCTTCGCTTCGGTCGAAATGACGGGCTGCCGTTTACTCCGTCATTTCGAGCTTGTAACTCCGTCATTTCGAGCTTGTCGAGAAATCTCCGGCAACCGAGTGCTCATGGACTTTCGTTAGTCGTAGATTTCTCCACTTCGCTCCACTTCGCTTCGCTCCGGTCGAAATGACGGGTTGACATATACTCCGTCATTTCGAGCATGTAACTCCGTCATTTTGAGCTTGTCGAGAAATCTACAGCTATCGAGTGTCCATGGACTTTCGTTAGTCGTAGATTTCTCCACTTCGCTTCGCTTCGGTCGAAATGACGGGTTGAATGCTTTCGCTTCGCTCAGGTCTCCACTTCGTTCCGCTCCGGTCGAAATGACGGGTTGACATGTACTCCGTCGTTTCGAGCTTGTAACTCCGTCATTTCGAGCTTGTCGAGAAATCTCCTGCAACCGGGTGTCCATGGACATTTGTTAGTCGTAGATTTCTCCACTTCGCTCCACTTCGTTCCGCTCCGGTCGAAATGACGGGCTGCCGTTTACTCCGTCATTTCGAGCATGTAACTCCGTCATTTCGAGCTTGTCGAGAAATCTCCTGCAACCGGGTGTCCATGGACATTTGTTAATCGTAGATTTCTCCACTTCGCTCCACTTCGTTCCGCTCCGGTCGAAATGACGGGTTGACATGTACTCCGTCATTTCGAGCATGTAACTCCGTCGTTTCGAGCTTGTCGAGAAATCTCCTGCAACCGAGTGCTCATGGACTTTCGTTAATCGTAGATTTCTCCACTTCGCTTCGCTCCGGTCGAAATGACGGGCTGCCGTTTACTCCGTCGTTTCGAGCATGTAACTCCGTCATTTCGAGCTTGTCGAGAAATCTCCTGCAACCGGGTGTCCATGGACATTTGTTAGTCGTAGATTTCTCCACTTCGCTCCACTTCGCTTCGCTTCGGTCGAAATGACGGGCTGTTCGTTAGTCGTAGATTTCTCCACTTCGCTCCACTTCGTTCCGCTCCGGTCGAAATGACGGGTTGACATGTACTCCGTCGTTCCGAGCTTGTAACTCCGTCATTTCGAGCTTGTCGAGAAATCTCCGGCAACCGGGTGCTCATGGACTTTCGTTAGTCGTAGATTTCTCCACTTCGCTCCACTTCGTTCCGCTCCGGTCGAAATGACGGGTTGACATGTACTCCGTCGTTCCGAGCTTGTAACTCCGTCATTTCGAGCTTGTCGAGAAATCTCCGGCAACCGGGTGCTCATGGACTTTCGTTAGTCGTAGATTTCTCCACTTCGCTCCACTTCGTTCCGCTCCGGTCGAAATGACGGGTTGACATGTACTCCGTCGTTCCGAGCTTGTAACTCCGTCATTTCGAGCTTGTCGAGAAATCTCCGGCAACCGGGTGCTCATGGACTTTCGTTAGTCGTAGATTTCTCCACTTCGCTCCACTTCGCTTCGCTTCGGTCGAAATGACGGGCTGTTCGTTAGTCGTAGATTTCTCCACTTCGCTTCGCTCTGCTTCGCTTCGGTCGAAATGACGGGTTGAATGCTGTCGTTTCGGCCGGAGGGAGGAGGCTCATTGTTTATTTCACAATTTCTTCAATCATTTTGTCGTCTGCTATATTCGGCATGGTGACTTTGAGTCGCGGCTCGGTCTCCATGGCGCGTTTTATCGCGAACATCGCCGGCTCGTTACGAGCCCAGCTGCGGCGCGCTATGCCGTTGTTCACGTCCCAGTGCAGCATGCAGCGCAGGCGTCTGTCGGCTTCCGGGGTGCCGTCGAGCACCATGCCGAAGCCTCCGTTGATGACTTCGCCCCAGCCCACGCCGCCGCCGTTATGGAGAGATACCCATGTGGCGCCGCGGAAGCTGTCGCCGATGACGTTGTGTACTGCCATGTCGGCGGTGAAGCTCGACCCGTCGTAGATGTTTGATGTCTCGCGGAAGGGCGAGTCGGTGCCCGACACGTCGTGATGGTCGCGTCCTAACACCACCGGCGCCGAGAGACGGCCGTCGGCGATGGCTTTGTTGAACTCGGCGGCGATTTTGGTGCGGCCCTCGCAGTCGGCGTAGAGAATGCGCGCCTGCGAGCCGACGACGAGACGGTTGGCTTTCGCGCCTTGAATCCACTGTATGTTGTCGTGCATCTGCTGCTGAATCTCCTTGGGCGACGACGTGGCGATGTCTTCCAACACCTTGCACGCGATGTCGTCGGTGACCTGTAAGTCTTCCGGCTTGCCCGAGGTGCAGACCCAGCGGAACGGGCCGAAGCCGTAGTCGAAATACATTGGCCCCATGATGTCTTGTACGTACGATGGATAACGGAACTTGCCGTCTTCCTTCAGGATGTCGGCGCCGGCGCGGCTGCTTTCGAGCAGGAACGCGTTGCCGTAGTCGAAGAAATACATGCCTTTTGCCGCGAGCTTGTTGACGGCTGCCACGTGACGGCGCAGCGAGGCGTACACCGCCTCCTTGAACCTGGCCGGCTCTTCCGCCATCATCGTTTTCGACTCTTCCAAAGAATAGCCGACGGGGTAGTAGCCGCCAGCGAATGGGTTGTGCAAAGAGGTCTGGTCGGAGCCTAAATCCACCGAGATGCCTTTGTCTGCCGCATATTCCCAGAGATCGACGACGTTGCCTTGATATGCGAACGAGCGTGCCGTCTTCTTTGTGCGCGCCTCGTTCACCTTCGCGAACAGCTCGTCGAGGTTCTCGTGAATCTCATCGACCCAGCCCTGGCTGTAGCGTTTCTGTGCCGCTGCCGGGTTGATTTCCGCCGTAATCGACACCACGCCCGCTATGTTGCCCGCCTTCGGCTGCGCCCCCGACATTCCGCCGAGACCGGCAGTGATGAACAGCTTGCCGGCAGGCGTGCCGCCTTGCTTGCGCGACGCGTTCAACACCGTGATGGTCGTGCCGTGCACTATGCCCTGCGGGCCGATGTACATGTATGAACCTGCCGTCATCTGGCCGTATTGTGTCACGCCGAGCGCGTTGAAACGCTCCCAGTCGTCCGGCTTGGAATAGTTCGGAATCATCATGCCGTTGGTGACGATGACACGCGGAGCCTCCTTGTGCGACGGGAACAGCCCCATCGGGTGACCGGAATACATGACCAGGGTCTGCTCTTCGGTCATGTTGGCGAGATATTGCATCGTAAGGAGATACTGCGCCCAGTTTTGGAAAATGGCGCCGTTGCCTCCATAGACGATGAGCTCGTGGGGGTGCTGCGCCACCGCCGGGTCTAAATTGTTCTGTATCATGAGCATGATGGCAGCGGCTTGACGGCATCGTGCCGGATACTCGTCGATAGAACGGGCATACATCTTGTACGAAGGACGGTAACGGTACATGTAAATGCGACCGTAAGTCTCAAGCTCCTCGTAAAACTCCAGAGCCAATTGAGAGTGAAGCCTCTCCGGAAAATAACGGAGCGCGTTCTTCAAAGCAAGACGTTTCTGCTCTTTTGTCAAAATGTCCTTGCGCTTCGGAGCGTGGTTGACACTCCTGTCGTACTCTCTCACTTCTGGCAACTGCTCGGGAATGCCAGCAAGTATTGCTTTCTGAAAATCATTCATGTATCTGTGTTTTTGTACTTAATATCACAAATTTTAACCTGCAAATTTAAGAAATTTATATCTTTGCAGCGTTAAATTCATAAAAAAATGATGAAAAAATATTTTTTGAGACTTGTGCTGACGTGCGTCGCACTGTCGTTTCTGATGAACTGCATAGTAGCGCAAAGCTTTGTCGATGAAGCGTTTGCAAAGAAAATAGGTGCTAATTTCATCTCGAACAAGGCGGGGAAAAACGATGTCCGATTGAGTCTTTTTCATACGGAAAACGGTGCCGACGGACAGCCAAATCTATACATTTACAATGTCGATGGCGGCGGTTTTGTCATCGTTTCGGCTTCGAAAAACATGAAACCGGTGCTCGCTTATTCCTTGCGGAACGGTTATGAGGGCGAAATACCGGAAACGGCTTGGTATTTCATCAATAATTACAGCCGAAACGCGGATTATTGCGATGAGTTTGACGTTAAGATGAACGACGATGTTGACAAGGAGTGGAAGTTGTTGGCTGACAACGAGTTGCCTGCGGCGAGGAATGCCAAGGCTGTAGGGCCGCTGATGCAGACTTTGTGGAATCAGGATTATCCGTATAATTACTACGCGCCGGCTTGCGACAACTATTTTACCGGCGACCGCTGCTATGCGGGCTGTGTGGCGTGCGCGATGGCGCAGATTATGAAATATTGGAATCATCCTGCTCATGGTTATGGCTCGCATTCTTACACCCACGGCACTTACGGGACGCTGTCGGCGAATTTCGGCGAGACGACATATAATTGGGACATAATGCCTAATTCGCTTGGCAGTCATGCTGACGATGCCGCCAAGGCGGTGGCGTTGCTGATGTATCATTGCGGCGTTAGCGTCGATATGAATTTCGCTCCCGACGGAAGCGGTGCCTATTCCAAAGACGTGGAGACTGCGTTCCGCCAGTATTTCGGATATTGCGCGGCGTCATACCAGGAACGCGGCAAATATACCGAGGAGGAATGGATAGCCTTGCTGAAAAGCGAACTCGATAAGTCGCAGCCGCTTTATTTCTCGGGCAACAGCGACCAGGGCGGCGGCCACGCCATCGTTTGCGACGGCTATGATGACAACGATTATTTCCATTTCAACCTCGGCTGGAGCGGCTCGGGCAACGATTACTACAGCATCAACGACGTGGCAGGCTTCCATAACAACGAGGCGGCGGTGGTGAATATCGTGCCTTTGGAGATAAACGCCGACAACAATGGTATAATATATGTGTCTCCCGACGGCGACGGCGACGGCTCGTCGTGGGAAAACGCCACGCCATATTTTGAATATGCCACCGCGAGAGCTTGCGACGTCTCGAAGATGGTGTGGGTCAAGACAGGAACATATTATGGAGAGACAAACAATGTCAACGGCGCTTTCGTGATTTACAAAAACAACCGTGTTTACGGAGGCTTTGCCGGCAACGAACCCCCCGACTTCAACCTTGACGACCGCGACTTTGAAGCCAACCCGACCATTCTGGACGGACAAAATGCCCGCCGTGTGCTGTATCAGATCGACCATTTCAAGAATTATGAATATTCCATCTGGGACGGGTTCACCATTCAGAACGGCAGCGCTGGCGCTGGCGCAGGTGCCTATCTGTGCAGCAACAGCCGTTTCGTGAACTGCAAGTTTCTGAACAACCATGCCAACGGCTTCGGCGGCGCCGCCTATGTCATTTCCGCATTATATAACAACGCCACGGTGTCCTTCGCAAAATGCCTCTTCAACGGCAACAGCGGCTCGCTCGGCGGCGCCTTGTGCGACATGACAGGCGCATATCTGCTGAACTGCCGTTTCAACAACAACAGCGCAACGGCAAAAGGAGGCGCGTACTATATCTATGCCAACAAGGAAAGCAAAATAGTGAACACCGTGTTCGACCATAACACCGCTAACCTGGGAGGAGCAATGTACAACAAAGGGAAAATATCTGTCGTCAACTGCGATTTCGTTGATAATCAAGCTTCTGAAGATGCAGGAGGATTGTATAACGAGACGAAATACAGCGAGTTTTCCAACAGTATCTTCTGGAGAAACAACGCGGCAGGCTCGCCAAGTCAAATCGTTGGAACGGCGAAATTCAACCACTGCGCGATACAAGGCGGTTTCACAGGAACGAATATCATAAATCTGGCGAATGAAAACGACGGCTCCGACAACGCTAATTATCCTCGTTTTGAAAATCCTGATGGCGGCGACTATTCAATCGACAGATTCTCGGTTTGTGTCGATGCGGGCAGCAATTCCGTCGTCGGAATAACAGGGCCGGATATCCTCGGCAACCAACGTATTGTGAATAATGTCATCGACCTCGGAGCCTTTGAGTGTCAATACGGACTGTCGGTCGATGATATTGATTCCGATACTTTTGAGATGTATCCGAATCCATTTGATAATCAATTGATTGTCAAAATTAAAGGTGTAATCAATGTCGAAGTCTTCAACGTGTTTGGACAGCAAATCATCTCTGTCAAGGCACAAGACGAAGTCAATATCAACACCGCAGAATGGAACAGAGGCGTTTATTTCGTGAGAGTCAACGGGTTGACAAAAGAAGTCGTCAAATAATCACCAGCTTTTGGGCTTGGATATCATGTTTCTGATGCCAAGCACAGTGGTGAATAATGTGAAAAATATATCGTAAAACGGCGTGAAGAAGAGATATAGCTTCTTCTCTCCCAATTGTATGGCTGATTTGATATAAATCCAGTCCATGCTGATGTAATGCAAAAGCATCAGTCCGCCTGTCGCGACATAGTAAAGAGAACTGCCGGAACTGCAATAAAAAGCGGGAGGCATACACAAAAGCATTGCGGCTGAAACGTAATAGAACAACCGGCTCGACAAAAGCGCGCCTAAAATGATGTTTGTCGAGCGTTTATACATATTGGCGGTGGAGTAGTGTCGGCGTTTTTGATGAATCCAGCCGCTGAAAGTGCGCTTCGGCTCCGACTCCACACGACAACCCGGGTCGATGAAGATGCGGGTGTTGTCTTTGTTGGCCACCTGGCTGATGAAAATGTCGTCGTCGCCCGAAGGTATGGTATAGTGCGAGGTGAATCCCTTGTTTTTATAGAAAAGCCCGCGATGATACGACAGATTCCGCCCTACGCCCATATACGGCATCTTCGCCAACGCCATCGAGAGATATTGTATCGCGGTGTAAAGAGTGTCGAAGCGTATCAGCTTGTTCAACAAGCCTTTCCGGGCGAAATAAGGGCCGTAGCCCAGCACCACCCCGGTGTCATGGCGGTATGCTCCGACCATGCCCTTAATCCATTGGTCGTTTTCCGGAAGACAGTCGGCGTCGGTGAGCAAAAGCAAATCGTGTTTCGCCGACTTTATCCCCATGCTGAGCGGAAACTTCTTGCCCTGGAAAAAATTCAGACTCTGGGTGAGCGACACCACATTGATGTCAGGACGACGGTCAGAAAGCTCCTTCAGATAGTCGGTGGTCTCGTCAGTGGAGCAGTCGTTGACAATCACCAGTTCAAAATCTGGATAATCTTGCGATAAAATACGCGGTATGAGGTCGAGGAGATACTCGTAAGCATCTTTGGCACAGACGATTACAGACACTGGCTCGTAATTGGGAGTCTCGTTGTCGTACTTGTCTTTTTTGAAAAACGCCAGCCTGCTGAAAAGACCCCAGAAATATGACATCTGTATTATCCATGTGAGAGCGAAAATACATAAAACGATGAACCCCAAAGTGTTATAGTTGAAAGTGATACCCATTGCATTTAATATTTACAATCTGCAAAATTAGTAAAAAGTCTTTAGCCGTCAGTCTTCGCCCATTGGTTTTTTTCATTTTAAAAATACTGATAGACTATCAAACTAATTTTGTATTTTTGCGGAAATTTTACAGATGAAGTACATTTTAGTTAAAAACGATGCGAAAAGTGCCGCGCGCGCAGGCGTTCTGACTACCGACCACGGAGACATTGCGACGCCTGTTTTCATGCCTGTCGGTACTGTCGGGAGTGTCAAGGCCACGCATATCAGGGATTTGGAAGATGAGATTCAGGCCATGATAATACTTGGGAACACCTATCATCTCTATCTTCGTCCCGGCTTGGATGTGCTTCATGAATGTGGAGGCTTGCATCGGTTTAACGGCTGGCGTCGTCCCATATTGACTGACAGCGGCGGCTTTCAGGTCTTTTCGTTGACCGATATTCGTAAGATGAGGGAGGAGGGTGTGGAGTTTCGCTCCCATATCGACGGCTCGAAACATCTGTTCACGCCGGAGCGTGTCATGGACATCGAGCGTGTCATCGGGGCAGACATCATGATGGCTTTCGACGAGTGCGCGCCGGGCACCTCCGACCACAAATACGCCAAAGAAGCCATGGGACGCACACATCGATGGCTCGACAGATGTCTGAAGCGTTTCAACGAGACGGAGCCGCAATATGGCTATCACCAGTCGCTTTTCCCCATTGTGCAAGGCTGTACTTACCGCGACCTGCGCGAAGAGTCGGCGGAGTTCATCGCATCGAAGAACTGCGACGGTCACGCCATCGGCGGACTCGCGGTGGGCGAGCCGACGGAGGTGATGTACGAGATGATAGAAGTGGTGAACGCCATCTTGCCGAAAGACAAGCCGCGCTACCTGATGGGAGTCGGCACTCCGGCGAATATTCTGGAAGGAATATCGCGCGGCATCGATATGTTTGACTGTGTCATGCCTACCAGAAACGGACGTAACGGCATGATTTTCACATCCGAAGGTATAATAAATATCAAAAACGAACGCTGGAAATACGATTTCTCGCCGATTGACGAAAACGGCAGCGTTTTTGTGGATAAACAGTACTCTAAAGCATATTTGCGTCATCTGATTATCTCAAAGGAGATTCTCGGCCCTATGATAGCCACCGTGCATAACCTCGGTTTCTACCTCTGGCTGGTAAGAGAAGCGAGAAAACATATAATCGACGGCGACTTCACGAAATGGCGCGACACGATGCTGCCGAAAGTGACGAATAGAATATCCTGAAACACAGAAAATCAATATGATGAGAAAACTTGACTGGTATATCTTCAAGAAATTCATTGGCACATTCTTCTTTGCCATCAGTCTGCTCATTGTCGTGGTGATAGTCTTCGACGTGTCGGAAAACATCGACAGCTTCATCAAAAACCATGCCTCTTTTTATGAGGTGGTGTTTCATTTCTATATTCCATTTATACCTTATTTCATCAACCTTTTCATATATTTGTTCACCTTCATCTCGGTGATTTTCTTCACATCGAAGATGGCGGGGCATACGGAGATTATCGCAATACTCAGCAGCGGCGTCAGCTTCAAGAGGTTCCTGTGGCCTTATATGATGGCCGCCCTGCTTCTCGCCGGAAGCTCGTTCTATCTCGGCAACTTCTTGATTCCAAGAATGGATACGGTGCGGCGCACCTTTAAAAACACATATATGGAAAACCTGATGAAAAGCTCCGGACAGAATATCCACGTCCAGATTGAAAAAGGTGTTTACGCATATATGGCGAACTACGACATGAAACGCTCCACAGGCTATAAATTTACATTGGAAAAGTTTGATAATCATATACTTGAGTATAAATTAAGCTCCGACAAGATTGTTTACGACACTGTTCGCGACCAATGGCGTATCTACAACTATATCGAATATCATTTTGTCCCGGAGGAGATGCTTGCGCGAGGCAAGGTGAAAGACACCGTCTTGACGATGAAACCCTCTGATTTTTATTTCGTCAAGGAAGATTTCGAGGAGATGAACATTATCGAGCTGAACCACTATATAGAAGAGCAGCGTGAAAAGGGCGCCGACAACATACTTCCTTACGAAATCGAGAAGCATAAACGCCTGGCGTCGCCTGCCGCCATTATCATCTTGACGATTATCGGGGCGTCGCTGTCGAGCCGCAAGACGCGAGGCGGCATGGGTGTCAACCTCGGAATAGGTATCACCATCACCTTCACCTATATTCTTTTCCTGGAGTTCTTCAGAGTCTTTGCCATATCCGGAGTTATATCGCCACTGCTCGCCGGCTGGTTGCCGAACATGATTTTCGCGGCGATAGGAATATATTTCCTCGTGAAAGCGCCGAAATAAACAACGATTTCAATTTGTCAACCGTTATTTGTGACACACAAATGGAAATATATCCTTGTTCATGTCAAAGAAAATGGCGGCTTCGCGAAATCCGATTGGAATGGTCGAAAATTTGTTTTGAATGAACAATATCGCATGAAAACAAGGGGTTTGAAGAAGACAAGGATGATGATTGACGCGAACAAAGACTTGATTGTCAAGTTTTTGACATGTTTAAATCGGAAAAGAACTTGCGCCGCGAAGAAAAAATAATAAAATGTGATTTCGGTTTAATTTTTTTTGTATTTTAGCAAAAAATTTGGAAAACTATGCATGTTGCTATAGCTGGAAATATCGGATCGGGAAAGACCACGCTAACTCGCTTGTTGTCAAAGCATTTTGGATGGAAGCCTCATTTCGAGGAAGTCGATAACAATCCGTATCTCGAAAGTTTTTACGATGACATGAAGCGTTGGTCGTTCAATCTGCAGATTTATTTCTTGAACAGCCGCTTCCGTCAGGTGACGGACATTCGCAGAAGCGGCGATGATATAATTCAAGACCGCACTATTTACGAAGACGCGTACATCTTCGCCGCCAACCTTTATGACATGGGTCTCATGGAAACTCGCGACTATCAGAATTATCAGCAACTTTTCGAGCTGATGGGTTCTTTCCTGCAAGCTCCGGACCTGCTGATATACCTTCGCGCGAGCGTCCCTACCTTGGTCCGCCAGATTCAGAAACGCAACCGTGACTACGAGCAGTCAATTCGTCTCGACTACCTGAAAGCACTTAACAAACGCTACGAAAAATGGATTTCCGAATACGACAAAGGTAAACTCCTGGTTATCGAGAGCGACAATATTGATTTGGAAAAACCGGAAGATTTGAGCATCGTCATCGAACAAGTCAACGGCTCGCTAAACGGATTGTTTTGACTATGAAGATTATCGGAATTATCCCCGCGCGCTATGGCTCGACCCGTTTTGAAGGCAAGCCCCTGGCTCTGATTAACGGCAAGATGATGATTCAGCGTGTCTATGAACAAGCCCGAAAAGCTGACAGGCTCGCGGAAGTGGCGGTGGCTACCGATGATGAGCGAATATACAACGCGGTGGCAGGCTTCGGAGGCAAGGCTGTGATGACATCGACAAATCATAAGAGCGGCACTGACAGATGCCGCGAAGTTATCGATAAAATCGGCGAAGACTTTGACGCCGTAATCAATATACAAGGTGATGAGCCATATATCAACCCGCTGCAAATCAATCAGATAGCAGAGTTGATTTCCGACAAGGACACCACTTTGGCATCGCTCTGTAAGCCGATAAAGGATTACGACGAACTGATGAGCCACAACGCGGTGAAAGTGGTGCTCGATAAAAATGGCAAAGCACTGTATTTCAGCCGTTACGCCATTCCATTCATGAGAAATGAAAGCGATGACAAGGCATGGCTGTCGAAACGGACGTTTTATAAACATATAGGCATATACGCGTATAAATGCGACATGTTGAAAACCATAGCCGCGCTGCCGCAGTCGGGACTGGAGCTGGCGGAGTCGCTCGAGCAGCTGCGCTGGCTTGAAAACGGCTGCACAGTTAGAATGGGCGTTACGGAGTTTGAAAGCTTCTCCGTCGATGTGCCTGATGACATCGTGAAAATTGAGAAAATATTTAAAGAATGATAACAA
>OLGV01000574.1_pt1 | contig 14942 bp, 15 predicted proteins | sample 1605761 | NCBI WGS metagenome assembly OLGV01 (sample SAMN03283245) | human gut metagenome | biome: human-associated habitat; material: feces | host: Homo sapiens | place: Peru | collected 2012
TGTCAATAGAAGTGGAATAATTTGTGGCCAAATTTGTAATACGTTGACAATGAGCCATTTATAAAACCTATTTTCTAATGGCGGTCATTAGAAATTTCTATTAGCAAGAGGCTTATAATCAAGTAGTTACAAAGTCAACCACAAAAATGGCCGTACTAATGACCAATTGAGGTTTATCAATTGTGACTTCTGTGCATTTTCGCCGCCATACTTTTCAATGAGGCTTCAATTCCCGCATTTTTTTGTGAAACGGACGCATAAATCACCGTATAATAATCATCGTTATATTTCTCATAAACAATTAACATTGAGGCAGCCGATAAATCCAAACTATTGACAAATAAAAAAATTATCCGATTACAGATTCGTTACCATTTTTTATATAATTTTGTACCGTTAAAAACACACGGTTAGAATAACAATAAAAATCATATATCATGAAGAACAACGTAATTCCAATAGAAGTAGTGAAAAAGGTGTTCAATGAGAGCAACCTTCCGTGCATTGGCGGCGCGGGCATCCGTGAGATTAACAAATTAGCTTTCGACCTTGAGGCGGCCAGCGGTGTGAAGTTCATCCACATGGAACTTGGTAATCCGGGTCTTCCGGCGGCTCAAGCAGGTATCGACGCACAAGTTGAAGCAGTGAAAAAAGGAGTTGCTGCCACCTACCCTCCTATCGACGGCATTCCGGCATTGAAGAAAGAAGCCTCGCGTTTCATCAAGAACTTCCTCGACCTCGACGTTGCCCCGGCCAATTGCGTATCGACAGTCGGCTCAATGCAGGGTGCTTTCGCCTCATTCATGATTACAGGTCATATCAATAGAGAAAAGAACACCATGCTGTTCATCGACCCTGGATTCCCGGTTCATAAGTTCCAGTGCAAGGTGCTCGGCATCCCGATGGAACATTTCGACATCTACAACTACCGCGGCGAGAAACTTCGCGAGAAACTTGAAAGCATACTCAAGACAGGCAAGATTCACAGTATGCTGTACTCGAATCCCAACAACCCGACATGGGTGTGCCTGACAGAAGAAGAACTCAAGATTATCGGCGAACTCGCCAACAAATACGATGTCATTGTTCTTGAAGACCTCGCCTACTTCGGCATGGACTTCCGCAAGGACTATAGTCATCCGGGGGAAGCTCCTTATCAGCCCACAGTAGGTAAATTCACCGACAACTATATACTGATGATTTCCAGTTCCAAGGCATTCAGCTTCGCCGGCGAGCGTTGTGCCATACTTGGTATCAGCGACAAACTCGCAGTGCGCCACTACCCCGATCTGAAAGCGTTCTGCGGACAGGAAATCTTCCTGCGCGGCATACTTTTCGGAGCATTGCACCCGTTGACATCCGGCGTGTCGCATTCAGCTCAATATGCATTGACGGGGGTTCTGAAAGCCGTGAACGACGGCGTCTATAACTATCGTGACGACGTTCTCGAATACGGTCGCAAGGCAAAGATGATGAAAGACGCATTCCTCGCGGCAGGATTTTATATCACATACGACGAAGACCTCGGAGAACCTATCGCTGACGGATTCTATTTCACCTATTGCTATCCAGGTTTCAAGGGTTCGGACCTCGTCGAAGAGATGATGTACTACGGCATCTCCGCCATATCGTTGGACACCTGCGGCAGCGAAAAACAAGGCATCCGCGCCTGCACCTCGCTCATCAAACGCGACGAGATTCCAGTGCTTGCCGAGAGACTGCAGATGTTTGCCAAGGATCATCCGGTGAAGTAATCTCTCCAACAACACTGCGTCGCCGATGCAGGCCTGCATCGGCGACGCAGTGTTAAAACCATTTTTATTAACTTAAAATCCAAAATTTATGATTACCAACGGATTTATACCGCCTCACGGCAATTACGAAAAGTTACTGTCTTGCCAAAATCAGCAATAATCTATGCTGGAACCGTTATCTACGGAAATTAAACCGGTCAATGTCGCGAGAGCAAGTCTTGAAGAATTATTGGAAGATTATAAAGATTTCATTAGAAACAACGGCGGCATCAGAGAAAAGATGTATCAAGCAAGAAAAAACAATCAAAAGCAGCAGCTACCATGCCTGTAGGACTCATAATACTTATCGAACTTATAAACCTTATACGACCTATAAAACCTGAAAAAACCAACTTCAATCATAAACTCCGAAATTAATTTTCATTTTTCCTTGCATTTCAAAAAAAACATTTGTAATTTTGTACGTTTTTTAACAATGCACTCGAAAAGAGTAAAATCTAAACATAATATCAACTAAAAAATTAAAATTATGGCAAGTTTCAAAGGAGCTATTTCTGTTGACACTGAACGTTGTAAGGGTTGCGGCGTGTGCGTCGTGAACTGTCCGATGGGTGTCATCAGTCTGGCAAAGGAAGTTAACGGAAAAGGTTACAACTACGTTTACATGGCAGAACCTGACAAGTGCATTGGTTGCGCAAGTTGCGGAATCGTATGTCCAGACGGGGTCATCTCTGTCTATAAAGTTAAACTGTAATCAAATTGTCAAACATTTAAAATTTAAACATAATGGGAGAATTAAAACTGATGAAGGGTAACGAAGCATTGGCAGAAGCCGCCATCCGCTGCGGTGCTGATGCTTATTTCGGGTATCCTATCACCCCCCAGTCGGAGGTGATTGAATATCTGTCGGAACAGAACCCTTATGAACGCACCGGCATGGTCGTTCTTCAAGCTGAAAGTGAAGTGGCAGCCATCAACATGGTTTATGGAGCAGGTGCGTCAGGCAAACGCGTCATGACCTCATCATCAAGTCCGGGAGTGTGCTTGAAACAGGAAGGTCTTGCATACATCGCCGGCGCCGAGATTCCTTGCGTTTTCGCAGATGTCGTCCGCGGCGGCCCTGGTCTCGGCACAATCCAGCCATCACAGGCTGACTATTTCCAGAACACAAAGGGAGGCGGCAATGGCGACTATCGCAACATCGTCCTCGCACCGGCATCAGTGCAGGAGATGTGCGATTTCGTGGCACTCGGCTTCGACCTCGCGTTCAAATACCGCATGGCGGTATGCATCCTCTCTGACGGCGCTATAGGCCAGATGATGGAGAAAGTCGTCCTTCCAGAACAGAAGCCACGCATGAGCGACGAGGAAGTCAAAGCCAAATATCCTTGGGCCATCAACGGTCGCAAGAACGGCACACAACACCGCATCATCACCTCTTTGGACCTCGACTCGGCAAGAATGGAAGAGCACAACATGCACCTCCAGAAGAAATACAAAGAGATAGAGGCTACCGAAGTACGTTACGAGATGATTGACTGCGACGATGCAGAATACGTGTTCGTGGCATACGGCTCAAGCGCTCGTATCGCACAAAAATCAGTGCAGCTCGGTCGCGCAGCGGGTCTCAAAGTCGGCCTGCTCCGTCCTATCACCCTGTGGCCTTACCCGACAAAAGCCATCGAAGTTCTCATCGACAAAGGTGTCAAGGGATTCTTATCAGTAGAGTTAAGCTGTGGTCAGATGATTGAAGATGTCAAATTAGCATGCAATGGCCGTGTCAAGGCTGAACATTTCGGTCGTGTCGGTGGCATCATCCACACACCTGAAGAAGTTCTCGAGGCTATGAAGAAACAAATTATAGGAGAATAAGAAAATGACAGCACAAGATATTATCAAACCTGAAAACTTAGTGTACGAAAAATCTAAGTTATTGACCAACAAACCTTTTCACTATTGTCCAGGTTGCGGTCACGGCACTGTCCACCGTCTTATCGCCGAAGTTCTTGAAGAACTTGGCGTTGGCGACAAGACCATCGGTGTCTCTCCAGTAGGTTGCGCCGTTATGGCATACGACTACTTCGACGTTGACTTCGCCGAGGCTGCACACGGCCGCGCACCAGCGGTCGCGACAGGTATAAAACGTGTATGGCCAGACAAAGTCGTGTTCTCATATCAAGGCGACGGCGACTTGGCGGCTATCGGCACCTGCGAGACAATCCACACCTGCAACCGCGGCGAGAACATCACCATGATTTTCGTGAACAACGGCATTTACGGTATGACCGGCGGCCAGATGGCTCCTACCACACTCGAAGGCATGAAGACAGCGACAACACCTTATGGACGCAAGGCAACATTGCCGGCCGGCGCCGGCTTCGACGGTATCCCGAACAACGGCTACCCACTGCACATCACCGAACTGATTGCACGTCTTCCAGGCACAAAATTCGTCACACGTCAGGCCGTCTATGACCCTGCACACGTGCGTAACGCCAAGAAAGCCCTCAGAAAGGCTTTTGAAAACCAGATTAACGGAAAGAGCGGCGTGAACTTCGTCGAAATCGTATCGAACTGCAACTCCAACTGGAAGATGGACCCTGTTTCAGCCAACAAATGGCTGGTCGAGAACATGCTCCCCGAATATCCGCTTGGCGATATCAAAGTTGACGGAAAGCTCGTTGAAAAATAATTTAAAAAATTAAAGCAATGACAGAAGAAATTATTATTGCCGGATTCGGCGGACAAGGTGTCTTGTCAATGGGCAAGATTCTTGCATATAGCGGCATCATGGAAGGCAAAGAAGTGAGCTGGATGCCATCATACGGTCCAGAGATGCGTGGTGGCACCGCCAACGTGACTGTCATCGTCAGCGATGAACGCGTGTGCTCTCCTATCATCAACGCATTCGACACAGCAGTGATTCTGAACCAGCAGTCACTCGACAAGTTCGAATCGAAAGTAAAACCTGGCGGATACCTTCTTTATGATCCGAACGGCATCACAAAGAAGCCTACCCGTAAGGACATCCACATCTACACCATCGAAGGTGCACAGCTTGCATCAGACATGGGGAACAGCAAAGTGTTCAACATGATTATCCTCGGCGCTTTCTTGAAGCTTCGCCCAATCATCGACGACAAGAACGTTGAAGAGGGTCTTCGCCACAGCTTGCCTGAGCGCGCTCACAAGCTGATTCCGTTGAACATGGATGCAGTTAAGGTTGGCAAAGACAACGTGAAAAAGGCGTAATTAGCTATTAGGTTAATAGCCATTAGCCATTAAAATTGTAGAGACGTCACAGTGTGGCGTCTCTACGTGTTTTTTGCAAAAAAAACGTTGCACATATCAAATTTTTTTTGTAATTTTGAAGTCTGAAAAGGATTAAAAGAGAGATTTTTTGCATGGTTAAAAAGACGGGAAATGTTTATGTACCGCCGTTTGTGGTTAGTGCAGAGGCTATAAATCTCATAGCTGAGATTTCGGGACAGATAGAACGTTATGCAATAAAACTAGAGCATGACGATGGGCTTCGTTTGCGTAAAGCAAACAGAATCAAAACCATTCATTCGTCATTGGCAATAGAAGGCAACACATTGAGCGAAGACAAAGTGCGTGACATTATTGACGGCAAAAATGTCGTGGCGTCAATCCGCCAGATTCAGGAGGTAAAGAATGCAATAAAGACATACGAGCTCTACCACACTCTCGATCCTTTCAAAGAAAAAGACCTGTTAAAAGCACATGATGTTATGATGCAGGCTCTCGTTGACAATGCAGGACATTACCGCCAAAGCGGTGTCGGGGTCTTTAACGAACATGTATTGGTTCATCTGGCATCTCCTGCCGATAGAGTGCCGATGCTCATGGGCGATTTGTTTGGATGGTTGAAAACAGCCAAAGACCATCTATTGATTCGCTCTTGTGTGTTTCATTTCGAGTTTGAATTCATTCATCCTTTTATGGATGGCAATGGTAGGACAGGTCGTTTGTGGCAATCGCTTATTTTAGGAAAGTTACATCCGTTGTTTGAGCATCTGCCAGTTGAAAACATGGTATATGCGAACCAGCAGGCCTATTATGATGCAATAACTACAAGCACAAAGGCTGGACAATCAGGGCCTTTCATTGATTTCATGCTAAATGAGATATTGAACACCTTTAAATCACATCAAGGAGAAGAATTGTCCAAAACGACATCCAATATTGACGCTGAATTTGAGAACGCATTTGGCGACAAGTTCGGTGCAAAGTTCGGTGTAAAATTCGGTGTAAACGAAAAACAAGTTCTCTTATTATTGAGCACCAACCCTTTGATAACAGCCAATGACATTGCCGAACAAATCGGATTGAGCAAGCGTGGCGTTGAGAAACAGATTAAGAAGTTCCGAGACCTTGGCATTATAAGCCGCAAAGGCAGCGACAAGGCAGGAGTGTGAGTGGTAAGCGAAAAAGGATAATACAACATCAGCACCCCATCATCGCTGCCGGAGTGATATTTAAAGTTTGGCAAAGCAACCGTGCGATTTTCAAAGTCGGTTCAGCGCGACCCGAGACATAATCGCTTATGCGGGAAGGACTTACGCCGATTTCCTGTGCCAACTGCTTCTGGCTCATCTTTTTGTCTTCGAGTGACAACTCAATAAGTTGTGCAACAGTCGGTTTTCCGATTGGGAAATGCTCCTTTTCGTATTCAATTACAGTGTCCGACATCAGCGTAAGCTCGATGGAGTTGCGGTCGTTGGTCGGGGTTTCGTCGTCAACCAACGGCAGCAGCTCTTCAATCCTCTGAAGTGCAAACCCGTACTGTTCTTTGGTTATTTTACTCATAATTCATCCTCCTATATGGTTTTAACGTCAATTTTGTCATAATCTGCGTGTGTGCCTACATATCGTATGAAAACATGTCCGATAGTAAACTTCACCACAACAATCAGGCGATATTTGTTACCTTTAATGTTGAACACATATCGTTGATTTCCAACATAATCCGTTGTCGGAAAATCAATTTTTATATCGGCAAGATTCTTCCATTCCGCATTCTCGGCCACCTCATACCACCGTTCGAGCGCCGTTTGTGCGTCCGCGTGTCCCTCTTCCTGGTAAAACTCCACCAATTTCCTATGTGAAACTATTCTCATATCGGCTACAAAGATACAAATAATTTTGACATACGCAACAAAAAGATGCAAATATTTTGAAAGATAGAATTATTATTGATGGTTGTACTAATAATCCTCTAACAGCGGTGTTCTGTTTCCCTTGCCGTCGATGTTCCTATTGCATTTTTAACACAAATTGCATTGAACAGCAAGAAATCTAAAAACCCATTTACAATTTGATGCAAGTTTGTTCATTTTGGAAGAAATAAAGCAACCAGAAGCGACAAGGCAGGATGGGTGGTAAGGAGAGCAACTTACTCTTCTTCCCTATAATAAACCTTGTAATACTTTCCTCTTTCATCTTCTCCTTGCTCAACATGGTCGCGGTTGCCGTCGATGATGATTTGGATTTTGCGGTCGAGGCGGATGACGCGTTTGTAGGAACGCTGCTGCCGTTTGAAGGCATGGTCGGAAATGGCGAACGTGTCGTCGATGGTGATGTCGTTCTCCGACTCGTAGTCGCGCTTGAAGTTGTGGAAACTCTCGATAACCTCAGGCTGTTCGATGACCTCGTTGGCGAACTCTTCCATATCGAAGGTGTCCTTCTCCTTGAAGAACTCCAACGACCGGTTCAGCAGGTCGATCTGGTCGGCCTTGGAGATCTCGAACTGTTCAGGCAGCGCCTTGGTGACGAAGTTCTTGGCCATCGTCATCATGTTTTGGGTGTTCGCATACTCGTCCTGCCGCTGCCGCACATGCAGGAAATCGTCAATCCAGTATTGTGCCTCTATTCCGCGGTTGGTGTTATCGACCACCGCCACCATATAGCCGTTCTCGCGCTCGCGGTTGAAGATCAGGCAGCCCTTGTCGAGCTTCTTGATGTTGATGCCCTGCTCGCTCTCGAGGTTGAAGTTAACGCCCTCGTGCAGCACCTTCAGGAACGTGTCCTTGTTCTCCGACTTGAACAGCCCGACGGCGTCCACCGTCTCGCCGTCCACGATGCAGTCGCGGAAATAGACCGTATAGAACTCTCCGCCCTTGATTTTGGGGTGGGTGCTCTGGTCGTAGAGGTGTTTGGCGAGGTTGACGGACTGCTCGAACAGCGTCTCGGGGTTGTCGAAGATCTGCGACGCCGCCCCATAGACCACGTTGTATTCGATGCCGCTGTCGTGGTAGAGTTCGAAGAGTTCCTCGGAGGAGAAGGGGGTGAGGAAATAATTCACTAATAAGTTCCTGACATTATCCTTGATGTCAAGATTTGATTCTGACAATATGATACCATCATCTGTGGATTTGTTGCCGACAAGATGAAGGGAAATGTTATAGATTGAAGCTTCTTTCATATAGTTATACAAATTGAGAGATAATTAAAAACGCACACCACAATGATGGGATTATCCATAAAATCCACGTAATAGCAGATAAACGATTATGTTGCTTTTTTAAGGAAGCATCCACACATTCAAATTTTTTAGACAATAGTTCAATTTTTGTTTTGTCAAAACCATCTTTGAAATCTTCAACATCTGCTTTTATTATTTTCAAGATGCTCTTTTGGTTAGATAGAAATAGCTGTATTAAAATAGCAAAAACAAAGAGACTTATTAATGTTACTATGTTCCTTGTGTTTAATAATAGTCGATGTTCTTTGAAATCCATAGCTAACGCTGCTAAAACAAATGCACTTGGAATTGCAATTAACTTTGTTTGAGCCTCGTTTATAACAGATTGTATTTTACTTGTGTATTCTATCGCTTTTGTATTTATCTCAAGTTTTAGTTTATTCGATGAAAAACCACTCATGTAGAATGAATAGGCATTTATGCAATTGTCGAATAGTTTCCCTATGTTTTCAAGAATTAGACTAAATCGATTTGTGTGCTCAGAAACCAAAAAATCTATTATTTCATTAATAAACAAATTCTTTTTTTCTATATTATCTTCGCATAACACTGTTGAAATCTTGGAAATCTTTTCTAAATCTTTGTCATTCAATCTAACAATCTCTTCGCAAGTATAGTCACAAGTAATAAGAACTGACTGTTTGTCATTTGAAACGACAGTGTTTAATATATCGATATCTGTAAAAGAGTGCTTCGATATACCTTTAATAGAAGTTATAAATTTTGTAATTGCATTATATTGGTTTATGAAACATATAGAATTGTCATTCTCATAAATGTAATAAGTCTCTTTTCGTAACTCGTATTTGTTCTTCGCAATAAAAGACTTGCATGAATCATAGAATCCAATATTACATAACTCTGCTAAAGATAATTCGATATTTTCTACGGAACCTATTTCAATATCTTCAAGAAAGAAACTCTTCTCGAAACAATTATTATCATATAAATACTGGAGAACATCTTTGTCCGAGACCTTCCAGTTGTCAATGAAAAGTGTCCCATTCTCAATTCTTACAGCGTTGTTTTTAACAATATTGACAATTTTATCAAGCATTATTTATCCAATTGATCAATGAGTTCTTCAGGTAATTCTTTGAACGTTAATTGCTTTTTCTCCTTGTTATAGAAAATGGTTTTGTCTAATTGTTGATTGTCAAAAATGATAGTTAAATCTCTGCCTTTATAAAAAGTGTATTTCATTTTTTTTAAACGAGTGCGATCACCGCTGATTATTTCACTCACACCATATTCTTCTTGAGCAGCATATTCTTTAAATCCATTTGGGTTCTCATTATCAAACAGTGCGGAAATTGCACTTAATTGTATTTCTTTTTTTGAGTTGATGCAATCTAAACAATAATCATATATTTCGTTTTTCCTTTGAATAGCAGTGTCTCGGTCAAGGCCTATGTTTACACAATAGCTTTCAACAGCTTTTACCAACCGCTTTGTTGATTCGGAACTCGTTTTGTTGTCATTACAATCAATATAACTCATGAAGTAATTACTGACATCTTTATTCCCTCTTACAAATGACAGATATGTTTTCGATTCTTTGTCAATTCCTTTTGTGATATTGTTCCACTTTGTAATGTTAATCAAACAAGCAACATCGATTTTGTTCAAATCAAGACTCTTGATGTCTTTGATATGTAGATTGTCATCGATGACAAAACCATTTTTATTGTTGATTGTCATTACCAACATGAATTCCTGTTTTTCTGTGGTATTGGAGAAATGAACAAAAACTAAATGCCCACCTGTAGCAGGAGAAATGTCTTTTATTTTCTTCTTATATAATTCGGTAGCTTCGGTAGAAAATGTGAAAAAGTCAATTTTCTTATCGACAAAATACTTTGACAATACATTCTGAAATGATTTATCATCCTCGCCAAAGATGCCATAAGTGGGATTTGACTTTTTATAATATGCTTCCTTAATATTTGCGACAAACAGTTTTTCCCTCTCTGTGGGAGAAATAGCCTGCTTTGCCTTTTTTAAATTACATCCCATTGTATGTGCCTCTTTTATCACTTGATGGATAATGAGACCTTTAATATTGATGTCATGTCCTTTTTTCTTTAATTCTGCCATAAATAATGTTGTTTCAGTTAATTTATCACTTCCTCCATCATCCCCACTGCTTCCTGCTCTTTCAGGTAAGCTTGGTAACGAAGTCCGTTTGCTTGTAACACTTTGTCGTTTATTTCTTTCTGCTTGGATTCGTCCTTGAGAAGCGGAATCTCCACCTGTGACAACTGATTGGTGTCTATTTCATCCACAACAGCCCCAAAGGTGTTCCTTTTCACCAATTGTTGTGCGTAATCTGTGCTTAGCCAACAATACAAATAACCAGCAATGTCGTCATTTGCAGGAATGATTCTTACGATGTGATCGCTGCCAATCCATTCTTCCCAATGTTTTGGAACGATGGCTGTTTTCCCGATAGTTCCGCTACGAGTAATCAAAACGCTATGTGCTTTTAGCTTTAATTCATCATCTAATGAAGAATGGGCAAGATATTTTTCAGTACTTGGATTTAATACGTTTATCTGTTTACCGCCTATGAGTTTAATTCCGTGTTCAGCTTCAACGTATGTTCTCTTGAAACGAGTGGGCAGAAGAATGTCCGCTGTGATATTGCTGTCACCACAACGTGCAACCAGTTTCGCATTTTCTTTCAACAATTTCAAAATCGTATTACAAATCGGCGTATGATACGAACAATCCAGCCTCAAATCCAGCCTGTTCAGTTTGGTGGTGTAGTTGCGCAGGTCAACGTCTTTGTCGAAATACTTGGGTTTCAATTCTTCAATCGGAGGAAGCTGAAGTTCCTGATAGAGCAACTGCTCCGCTTCGTCCATAAGTTCGTTGGATTGGTCACGCAAATCGTATGAGGCTATAATCAAATCGTGAATTTTCTTCTTTATCAGATCCGGCGCATCGGGAATGATGATATTTCTCAGATGTTCGGGTTCTATTTCTAGAATAACAGCACCATACATCATAGAAAGTATTTGATTTTTAACCTCAGGGAGATTTAGACAAACATAAACGTAACCAGAGTAACACTCACTTTCCAAACGTATAATATGCTGACTGAATGCGTATTGCTCTAATGTTCGATTTACAAACGTCGTGTTTCCGATTGTTCCAGAACAAGACAACAATACGGTTCCTTTTTTCACCAATAAATGCTTCTCTGTAGCAAGTTGCCTTTTTATATATTTTAAAGGTTGCGGTTTGGTATTCAGCATTTCAGAACTTCCCAAAAAGCCGATTGAATCTTTCGTGTTTTTTTCAACATAGTTACGTTTAAAGCGACCTGCATGATAAGCCTCGTTAACCAAACCATTCTCACCCCATAGATGAACATAGCCGTACTTGCAGTGTTCTACCTTGTATTTTGCGGCTTTGGCATCAAGGTTGAAGGCGCTTGCCTCCAAACGAGTGTTGTTGGAGATCACTTCAGAGAGTTCGACCGAAGTGAATTTCAATGGATCGGGAGCCAATGGATTGATTTCTTCCACCGGCTCGTAGGGCAGCTTATATGCCAGATTTCCTGTTACCATGCTATGCCCTCCTCCTTTTTCCATTTGGCAAACACATCCGCCACTAAAACCGTCTGGTCGTTCACGCCCTTTTCCTGCCGTGTTTCTTTGCGATATACCACATTGCCTTCGGCATCACGTTCGGCGATGCTCTCTTCTTTCTCGGTCATAATAATGTTGCCTTTTTCATCTCGCTTGAAGATGATGTTGCCGCGTTTGTCGTGTCCAATATGGTCAATCATCGTCATAAAGATGCTGTAATCAATGATTTGTCCGCTCTTTTCTTCTTCGTCAATCTCTTTCTGCGTTTTCTTTTGCAGAATCAGAATGGAACATTGTGTGCCGTTGTGCGGCTGGAATGCATCGGCGTGTAAATCCACACTGGCCACTATGCGTGTTTTCTTAATCAGCCAATGGCGAATATATTCCAATCCTGGGGAGCCAAGAATACTGTCGGGCAGCACTATCGCTGCTCTTCCTCCTTCAACCAGCAGTTGCAGAATACGCTCAATGAATAGCTGCTCTGGCGGTACACTGCTTTGCAGACGCTCCGTCATACTCCAATTCCCTTTGTCGTCTTTCTGCCAGATATGGCCCAAATCAAACTGTTCCAGCACTTGGGTGTCACGAATAGGTATCTTGGAGCCGAAAGGCGGATTGGTTACAACAACATCAACAAAACCAATTGTTGTGTGGTTCTTTATTGTATTCTTTTTAACTCCCAACGCTTCCTCAAGGTGAGCCCTCGTATTGGCATCCCATTCTTGAGGTGGAAGCAAAGTGTTCATCTGCATGATGTTGCCACTTCCGTCGTTGTTCATCACCATGTTCATTTTGGTGGCTTTCACAAGGTCGGGATTGATGTCGAAGCCGAAGAAGTTCTCTTTGGCAGTTTCCGTGATCTTATCATTATATAGTGTTAAAATATCCGTATTCCAGGAGGCTTTTTCGCCGTACGATTCTTTGAAACGTTCCTGCAAGCGTTCAATCACCTTGTTCATGGCAGTAACCACAAATCCCCCCGTACCGCAACTGCTGTCCAAAACCTTTTCATTGTCTTTGGGATTAATCATATCCACGGCCATTTTCATCACGTTTCGGGGAGTGAAGAACTCGCCACGGTCGCCGCGAAGATTCGCCCCGACAATCTCTTCGTAGGCCTTGCCTTTGATGTCTATATTCGTATTAAGCAACGCATATTTCTGCAATTCGGCCACTAAAAATGTCAGCGTTCTTGGCGTTAGTTTGATTGTGTCGTTTTCGTCAAAAATCTGCGAATTTTTCTTCTTAACTTCCTTGAAAATTTTTGAAATCCGATTGTAAACCGTAGCTTGTCCATCCTTATAATTGCGTTCTTTGGAGGTGGTATAGAATTGAACAGGTTCAAGCAGATTACGTTCATCGTGAATCTTGCAGAAAATCACTTTCAGAAACTCAAAGAATGCGGGCTGTTTTTGCAGACCTTCGTTGATGTAAATGATGTTATGGCAAGTTCTAAAGGTGAAAAGGAGATTGTCGTCGAAAGCTTTTTTCAGCGTGTTGCGATTAGGGCGTTCGTTCTCATCTGTCGTACCATCAGCAGAAGGGATGTCATTGTACTCGTCAAAGACAAAATAGCCACTTTCATCAACTGTTTTGCGATAAACTGTTTTGTGCAGTCCATTTGTCCACATGCCCCACTCGCAGTTATTGCAAGCAGACATGTATGTTTTCAGTTGTTCCAAACCATTATCTTTGTCGGATGGCTTCACCGCTTCCTTTTTGCATTCAATGACAATGGAAATATTCTGCTGGTCCTTCTTTTGCTCCTCCGTGACATTTTCAGGGAAAATGACAATGTCAGCACGCTTTTTCCCCGAGCCCATGTGGACAGGATATTCCACTGCAATGCGCTCTTTGGCGTATTTGTGTTCATTCACCAAACGCTTCTCCACCGTTTGGCGCACATACTCTTCAGGTGTGTCGTTACGGATAGTTCCATCAACATAATCACGAATCTTCCCCTCGGGGATGATAATTATAGTCTTATCCACGGTTATTATATTACAAATAATCAATCACTTACTAATGTAAGTGTATAATGCTCATAAAAACACCGCAAAGATAAAACTAATAATTTTGTTTTGCAAGAAAAAAAAAGTCGGTTTAATATGTTTTATTGCTATTTTTTAAAACAATTTAACAATATCAAACGTTAAAAGCTCATCCAATGATATTCCGTCGCCGCCTACGATGAGCGCATGTTTCGGATTAAACTTGCTCTTAAACTTCGACAAGCCTTCATTTTCAGTGCGTTTGCCGCTTTTCACCTCAATTGCGACACATTCTTTATTACATTCCACAACAAAATCGACCTCATCGTCGCGTTCGCGCCAATAATAAATTTTAAAACCATTCACATCGGCCTGATTCAGCAAATATGCGCCCACAGCCGATTCGACCCAGCGTCCCCAAACACTCGGCTCGGTAAAGGCTATTTCGAATGAGCTCTTTTATACATAACTTGTTGATTATCCGGCTGCAAAGATATACAAAATTCTCAAATGTGCCTGAAAAAGGCTATTCTTCATCTTCCCAATCTTCCGGCATCGGCTCGGCCCAGTCCTCGTCGTAGAACTCCTCGCCCACCAGCTCGCGGTCGCTTTTCTCTTGTCCGCCAAGCATCTGGCGCATTATTTTCGATGGGAATGGGAAAATCCGTCCTTCCTTGTCTGTCGAGATGGCAATTCCGATGTCGTCGCTGTCGAGCTCGCGCGTCCAGGTGATGAATTCGGCGATTTCCATGGTCGCCACAGTGTAGTTTTCCCAGTCTTCGCCGATATTGGCCTTGGCCTCGTCTTCGCTTGCCCACACCGGGATATACGAGTTTCCACTTCCGTCTTCAAGCATGGCGAAAAGACCTGGTTTGGCTTCAAGAAGCCATAAGATTCCGTTGGTGTTAACCGTTTGTAAAAAATTTCTAAGTTCGTCCATATTTCAATATTTAATGATTATTTACATTTTGCATGAGATTTCTCCACTTCGCTCCATTTCGTTCCGTTCCGGTCGAAATGACGGGTTGAATGCTGTCATTTCGAGCTTGTCACTTCGTCATTTCGAGCTTGTCGAGAAATCTCCTGCAACCGGGTG
>OLGV01000576.1_pt1 | contig 14910 bp, 8 predicted proteins | sample 1605761 | NCBI WGS metagenome assembly OLGV01 (sample SAMN03283245) | human gut metagenome | biome: human-associated habitat; material: feces | host: Homo sapiens | place: Peru | collected 2012
CCGCCGCGAGCTGCATGTAGACGCCCTGATGCTCACCGACTACGGTGTGTTCATCCCGGCTGCGGGCGAAACCGCAATAAGAACTTTCGCCGGACAGCAGATAAGCATCTTCAATCTCTCATGCACGCAGATCGACGGCGACGGACTGCGCTGGCAGCCATACGCCTTCTCCGCATTCTGGCAGGGTACGCTCAACGAGGCGTTTGGCGAGAGCGTCACGTTGCGTGGCGACGGAAACTACATAGTGTATGCTGCTTACAAATTGTAGCCTATTTTTTGACATATTGACACTAAACGGTATGTAATATAATCAGAAAATAGTGCGTGAAAGTAAAATGACTGGTTCTGATTACATAATGTAGGTCAAAGTGTTAGTTTTTATGCGTTTTTTTACTTATAACGTATTTTGTGTTTAATTATGAAATGTGTTGAATAACGTTAAAAACGTAAAGTTTTCTTGAGAAATGTTTGGAAGTTATAAAAACATTCTCTAAATTCGCAATTGAAAAACTAATTCTTTTCAAAAGAAGAGGTTTATCACAGATACAAACAGCATTTGCTATTGAAGCAAACTGACGACACAGACAAGACGACGACGCAAACAGACGAAAAGAGAAACAAAGACGACGCAAACTGACGAAAACGATAAATTTCAAACTGACGCAATCAACGACGCAAACTGACGAAAATACAAAAACGAAATCGGAGCGGCTTTCGCTATAGATAGCCTTCCACACAAAACCCAAAATCAAAAACCAAACCCAAAAAGGAGTTACTGGCACACGACGGAGAAATATCCTCTTCACGCAACTGCATGGAGAACGAGTCTTCTCTTCACTCGTATGGAGAAATTGTATCCTCTCGAAACCGACGGAGAAACAGCTTCTTCTCTCGAAACCGCCTACTCAGGGTAAGGGGGTGCACTTGTCTCAAGTGCACCAACCGAGCAAGCGGTGCACCAACCGAGCAAAACTATACAAACTGAATAACTAAAAAGGAGTAGTCTTTCCAAACCAACCGACAGACATTCCAACATATATAAACTAAACAACAAAAAAGGAGTTGCTTATGAAACGACTTGTATTTGCACTATTAATACTGTTCTGCGGCAACGATATGTCAGCCCAGACATATACAAAGGAAGTCTGCGTAAGATTCCCGGTGGCATCAAGCGTGCTCAATCCTAACTTCGGTGACAACGCAGCAAGTCTCGCAGAAATAGTCAAGTTCCTTACTGACGTGCAGAAAGACAGCACCTTGGAGCTGACCAGCGTGAAATTCTGCGGCTCGGCATCGCCCGAAGGTGGACCTCTTCTCAACCAGCGCCTCACCGAAAGACGCTGCGCCAACATGGAGCGCTACGTTCGCGAGCGAGTGCAGCTGCCCGACGCAATAGTGTCGAAGTGCGAGTGCTCGGAGATGTGGCAGAAGCTGGCTTACTTCGTAGAGAAGTCGGACATGCCGTACAAAGACGAGGTGTTGCACCAGATACGCGAGACCGATGAGTTCACATACAACTCGAAGGGAGTTCTGGTAGACAGCCGCAAGAAGCGCCTCATGGACCTCAACTACGGACGCACATGGAACTACATGCTGCGCGAGTTCTTCCCCGCAGTGCGCAACGCCAGCCTCATATCTGTCTACATCGAGCAGAAGCCAACCGTGGTAGACAACCAAAAGGCAGAAGTGATTGTTCCGGAAGAGCCCGTAACACAGGAGCCGCAAGTAGAGGAGCCCGCACCTGAGCCTGAGCGCCGCAACGCATACCTCGCCATCAAGACCAACATGCTTTACGACGCGCTCGCCGTACCGAACATAGGCATGGAGTTCTCGCTCGGAAAGCGCTGGTCGATAGCAGCCGACTGGATGTACGCATGGTGGAACAACAACCATCACCACAACTACTGGCGCATCTACGGCGGAGGCATCTCGCTGCGCAAGTGGTTCGGCAAGGCATCGAAGGTGAAGCCGTTGCAGGGACACCACCTCGGCATCAACGCACAGGCGTTCACCTACGACTTCGAGCTCGGCGGAAAGGGATACATGGCAGGCATACCCGGCGGAACACTTTTGGACCGCACAAGCTACGCAGTAGGAGCCGAATACGGCTACTCGATAGTGAGCTACTACGCCTGCTTCTACGTAATGCGACTGTATAACATTCCGCACTTCATGGGCAACATACTCATGGCGGCGCTCGTGATACAGATAGTGTGCGCTCTGATAAACGTGTGGTGGAAGATATCGACGCACACCGCAGCCATCGGTGGCGTGGTGGGCGCTCTGCTCGCCTTCTCGTTCATCTTCATGTTCAACCCCATCACGTGGCTCTGCTTCTCGCTCGTGCTCTCAGGGCTCGTCGGCACCAGCCGCATAATACTCCGACAGCACACCCTTTCGCAAGTGACGGCGGGCTTCGGCGTAGGCGTGCTCATCGCCTTCGTGATAATATTAGGATTATAACAATAAAAAAAATAAAATATTATGACTCCATTAGTTAGCATCATCATGGGCAGCACATCAGACCTGCCCGTTATGGAAAAGGCATGCAAGTTCTTGAACGACATGCAGGTGCCGTTTGAAGTGAACGCCCTCTCTGCTCATCGCACACCGGACGCAGTTGAAAGTTTCGCTAAGGGCGCAAAGGCGCGTGGCGTTAAGGTAATCATTGCCGCAGCAGGCATGGCAGCAGCTCTGCCGGGTGTCATCGCAGCAAGCACCACTCTGCCCGTCATCGGCGTACCTATCAAGGGTATGCTCGACGGTCTCGACGCCATGCTCTCTATCATACAGATGCCCCCGGGAATACCCGTTGCAACAGTAGGCGTGAACGGAGCCATGAACGCAGCCATCCTCGCTTGCGAGATGATTGCGCTCTGCGACGAAGGCATCGCAGAAAAGATGGCTCAGTACAAGGCTGGCTTGGGAGAGAAGATAGAAAAGGCGAACAAGGAGCTCGCTGAGGTGAAGTATGAATATAAATGTTGAGATGTTGAGGTGGTGAGATGGTGATATGTTGTTGTGGTGATGTGGTGATGTGGTGACAATAGTACATCTCTCAACATCTCAACACAACAACATCTCTCAACACCTCACCATCTCAACACCTCACCATCTCACCACCTCAACATCTCTCACCACCTCAACATCTCAACACAACAACATCAAAAATCATGATTGATCTCTTCAACTACCGCCGCCGCGAAGCCTCACCCGTTCAGGTAGGCGACATACAGCTTGGCGGCGACGCCCCGATACGCGTGCAGTCGATGACCACAACCAACACCAACGACACGGAGGCGTGCGTGGCTCAGGCTGAGCGCATCATAAAGGCAGGCGGCGAACTCGTGCGACTCACTACGCAGGGCCGCAGAGAGGCTGAGAACCTGAAGAACATTAACGCACAACTGCGTGCCGACGGCTACACAACACCGCTCGTTGCCGACGTTCACTTCAACGCCAATGTGGCTGACGTGGCTGCGCTGTACGCAGAGAAGGTGCGCGTGAACCCAGGCAACTACGTCGACCCGGCGCGTGTGTTCAAGAAGATTGAGTACACCGATGCCGAGTATGCCGACGAGCTGAAGAAGCTGGAGGACCGCTTCGTGCCCTTCCTCAATATCTGCCGCGAGCACCACACAGCGGTGCGCATCGGCGTGAACCACGGTTCGCTCTCCGACCGCATCATGTCGCGCTACGGCGACACGCCGGAAGGCATCGTCGAGAGCTGCATGGAGTTTCTGCGCATCTGCAAGAAGGAACAGTTCGACAACGTAGTGATAAGCATCAAGGCGTCGAACACCGTCATCATGGTGCGCACCGTGCGTCTGCTCATCACCGAGATGGACAACGCCGACATGCACTACCCGCTCCACCTCGGCGTCACCGAGGCTGGCGAAGGCGAGGACGGACGCATCAAGAGTGCGGTGGGCATCGGCGCACTGCTTGCCGACGGCATCGGCGACACTATCCGCGTGAGTCTGAGCGAGGAGCCGGAAGCGGAGATACCCGTTGCACGCCACCTCGTCGACTATATCACGAAGCGTGCCGGACACACTCTCGTGCCAGGCACCGAGGCGAAGGACTTCTCTTGGGTGCGTCCTGAGCGCCGCCCCACTCGCGCTATGGGACACATCGGCGGCTCGAATGTGCCGGTGGTGATAGCTTCGCTCGGACAGAACGACGACGCAGAGAGCGTTGAGTTCAACCCCGATATGACACCCGACTATATCTACTGCGGTGCCAAGCTGCCCAAGAACCGCCGCGACGGACAGAAATATATCGTCGACTTCAACGCATACACCGGCGAGCCGAACACCTACCCTATCTTCCCGTACAACGCTACGCCGTTCGTGGGCGGAGTGAAGGCAGATGTTAAGTTCCTCGTGCTGCAGCTCGGCGCTCCGTCGGAGGAGTACATGGCTTGCCTGAAGGCCCACCCGGAGGTAGTGGTCGTTGCTGTGTCAAACCAGCAGAACCGCCTCGGCGAGCAGCGTGCGCTTACTCACGAGTTGTGGTCGAACGGCTTGTTCAACCCCGTTGTGTTCGCTCAGATGTACAGTCATAGCAGCGCCGAGAAGGCAGACCTTCAGCTTGAGGCGGCAGCCGATATGGGCGCGCTGATGATTGACGGCCTCTGCGACGGCGTATGGCTGATGAACAACGGCGACATCGCGGTGCGCGACCTTACCGACACAGCGTTCGCCATTTTGCAGGCGGCTCGTCTGCGCACATCGAAGACCGAATACATCTCATGCCCTGGCTGCGGCAGAACGCTCTACGACCTGCGCTCTACCATCGCAAAGATAAAGGCGGCTACGGCGCACATGAAGGGCCTGAAGATAGGCATCATGGGCTGCATCGTGAACGGACCAGGCGAGATGGCTGACGCCGACTACGGTTATGTGGGCGCCGGACCGGGAAAGATTTCGCTCTACAAGCAGAAGATGTGCGTGGAGAAGGCCATACCGGAGAGTGAGGCAGTGGAACATCTGCTCAGATTTATAGAAGAAGACAGAAAGGAAAAATAATGAGTTTAACTGGCATTGCACGATACGCATTCGCACCCCGACAGCATAAGCTGGAACAACACTTCAACGAGCCGGAGGCTCTGCAGCATAATGTGTTGCAGCACCTCCTCCGCGCTGCCGCCAACACCGAGTACGGCAGAAACCATCTTTTCGCTACGACAAAGGGCTACGACGACTTCGTGCGCAACGTGCCCGTGAATACCTACGAGGAGCTGAAGGCCGACATCGACCGTATGCGACACGGCGAGGCTGACGTGCTGTGGCCGGGAAAGGTGAAGTGGTACGCCAAGTCGTCGGGCACTACGAACGACAAGAGCAAGTTCATACCCGTGTCGGCTGAAGGACTGAAGAACATCCACTACAAGGGCGGCACCGACGTGGTGGCGCTCTACCTGCAGAACAACCCGAAGAGCCGCATGTTCGACGGCAAGGGATTGATTCTGGGCGGTTCGCACTCGCCCAACTACAACGTGGCTGGCTCGCTCGTGGGCGACCTCAGCGCCATTCTCATCGATGACATCAACCCGCTCGTGAACCTCGTGCGTGTGCCGAAGAAGCAGACGGCGCTGCTGAGCGACTTCGAGGTGAAGCGCGACCGCATCGCTCGCGAATGCCTCAACAAGAACGTGACTAACATCTCGGGTGTGCCCTCATGGATGCTCAGCGTGCTGGTGCGCGTGCTCGAGCTGTCGGGCAAGGAGCGCCTCGACGAGGTGTGGCCCAACCTGGAGGTGTTCTTCCACGGCGGCATCGCGTTCACGCCATACCGCTCGCAATACGAGCACATCATAAAGAGCGACCGCATGCACTACATGGAGACGTACAACGCATCGGAGGGATTCTTCGGCATACAGAACGACCCAGAGGACAAGTCGATGCTGCTGATGCTCGACTACGACGTGTTCTACGAGTTCCTGCCTATGGACGAGTTCGACTCTGAGAACCCGAACATCGTGCCGCTCGAGGGCGTGGAGACGGGCAAGAACTACGCCATGCTTATCAGCACGTCGTGCGGTTTGTGGCGCTACATGATTGGCGACACGGTGAAGTTCACGTCGGTGCGCCCGTACAAGTTCGTCATAACGGGCAGAACGAAGTATTTCATCAACGCTTTCGGCGAGGAGCTTATCCAGGACAACGCCGAGAAGGGCCTCGCCTATGCCTGCCAGCAGACCGGCGCAGAGGTGAAGGAGTACACGGCGGCGCCGGTGTTCATGGACGCCAACGCGAAGTGCCGCCACCAGTGGCTCATCGAGTTCGCGAAGAAGCCTGAGAACATCAGCGAGTTTGCCGACATCCTCGACCGACAGCTGCAGGCCATCAACTCCGACTACGAGGCGAAGCGCTTCCACGACATCACGCTGCAACCGCTTGAGGTTGTCGTTGCACGCGAAGGTCAGTTCGACGACTGGCTGCGCTCTAAGGGCAAGCTGGGCGGACAGCACAAGATACCGCGCCTCTCCAACAACCGCAAGACCATTGAGGAGATAATGGGGGTGAAGTGATGTTGTTGTGGTGAGGTGGTGACATTTGTAGGGGGTGCACTTGTCTCAAGTGCACCAACCGAGCAGAAATGCACCGTTTGCTTGGTTGGTGCAGCAGAGACTGCTGCACCCCCTGAAGAAGTGCACCAACGTATTGTATGAAACAAATTAAAAAAACAAGAAGTTAAGCCAAATGCTGAAACTAAGAAACATACTATATATAATAGGTGTAATCGCGCTGCTCTCGTCGTGCGCCCGCATGGGACGCCCCGACGGAGGATGGTACGACGAGACGCCGCCGCATGTGATAGGCTCGACACCTGCCGACCGCACCACTAACGTGCAGGCGAAGAAGGTGAACATCTACTTCGACGAGTTCATAAAGCTCGACAACGCGTCGGAGAAGGTGGTGGTGTCGCCGCCGCAGCTCGAACAGGCGGAGATAAAGGCTTCGGGCAAGAAGATCAGCGTGGAGCTGAAAGACTCGCTGAAGCCCAACACCACGTACACCGTCGACTTCTCTGACGCTATCTCCGACAACAACGAGGGCAACCCGATGGGCAACTACACCTACAGTTTCTCTACGGGCGACCATATCGACACGCTCGAAGTGGCTGGCACCGTGGTGGCGGCTGAGAACCTCGGGACACGTGGTGCAGGCAGACAATCTCGAACCAGTCAAGGGAATACTTGTCGGACTGTATGGCGAGATGGAAGACTCGTGCTTCATAAAGAAACCTATGCTGCGCGTGGCACGTGCCGACTCGCGCGGACACTTCGTCATAAAGGGCGTGGCGCCGGGCGCTTACCGCATCTACGCCCTCAACGACCAGGACGGCAACTATATGTTCTCGCAGAAGAGCGAGCAGATGGCTTTCTCGCACGACACCATACGCCCCGCGTTCTGCGACGCCGTGCGACAGGACACGCTTTGGCTCGACTCGCTGCATATCAAGGACATAAAGCAGACGGGATACATACGCTTCACGCCCGACGACCTCGTGCTCAGAGCGTTCGAACACGTGCAGACCGACCGATTCTTCCTCAAGTCGGAACGCCTGCAGCCCGACCGCTTCACGCTGTTCTTCAGCTACGGCTCGAAGACGCTGCCCGAGATAAAGCCGCTCAACTTCGACGCTACCGACCGACTCCTTATAGAGCCGTCTGTGCGCCGCGACACCATAACCTACTGGCTGCGCGACACGGCGCTCGTCAATCAGGACACGCTCAACATAGCTCTCTCTTACGAGATGACCGACACGCTGGGCAACCTCGTGCCGCAGACCGACACGCTGCAGATTCTCTCTAAGCAGCCCTACGAACGCCGCCTGAAGGAGGCGCAGAAGGAGCTGGAGAGCTGGAAGAAGCAGCAGGAGAAGAAGCGCAAGCGCGGCGAGGCATACGACTCCGTGATGCCGCCGAAGGAACTGGAGTTCAAGCTCGCTATGGAGTCGAAGCTCGACCCCGACCGCAACCTGCGATTCGAGTTCGACACGCCGCTCGCCTCTGCCGACACCTCTAAGATTCACCTCTACGCCAAGCACGACACACTATGGTACGTAGCGCCGCTGCGCTTTGAGCCAGTGAAGCAGAAGATGTGGGGCGACAGCATAGCCACCGCAGAGTCGAAGCGCCAGTACATACTGCGCGCCGAGTGGCGTCCGGGCATAGAATACAGCCTCGAAATCGACTCGCTCGCCTTCACCGACATCTACGGCAACACGTCGAGAAAGCTGAAGAAGGGCTTCAAGGTGGGCGCCATGGACGACTACAGCAGTCTGGTGCTCAATATAGCTCAGTTCAAGGGCGAGAACCTCGTCGTCGAACTGCTCACGAGCGAAGACAAGGCGGTGAAGAGCGTGCGCACAACCAACTCAACGGCAGCGTTCTACTACGTACGACCGGGCAAATACTACGCCCGCCTGTTCGTCGACCGCAACAACAACGGCGTGTGGGACACGGGCGACTACAGCGCCAACCTGCAACCCGAAGAGGTGTTCTACTATCCGTACGAGATAGAGTGCAAGGCGAAGTGGGACGTAACGCTCAACTGGAACATCAACGAGAAACCGCTCGACCAGCAGAAACCCGAGAAGATAAAGAAACAGAAGGGCGAACGCCAACGCAAGATACAGCAGCGCAACATGGAAAGAGCGCGGAAAATGGGCATTGAGTATCCGTTCTGACAGTTGAGAGTTGAGAATTGAGAGTTGAGAGTTATGATTACCATATAAATCATAAAAATATAAATAATATGAAGACCAGACACTTCCTCCTCGTCGTAGCCCTGCTATTGGCAGGTCTGCAGACCACAACGGCACAATGCAAGTACCGCAACACGGCAGTAAAGCCGGGCGAGTTCCTGTCGTATAACCTCTACTACAACTGGCAGTTCGTATGGGTGAAGGCAGGCACGGCGTCGATGTCGGTAGTGAAGAGCAACTATCACGGCAAGCCGGCGCTGCGCATGGCGCTCATCACACGCACGTCGAAGACGCTCGACAAGATGTTCGTGATGCGCGACACACTGCTCTGCTACAACACGCTCGACCTCGAACCACTCTACTACCGCAAGGGAGCGCGCGAGGGCAAGCGCTACACCGTAGACGAGGCGTTCTACTCGTACAGCAACAACCATCAGCACGTGAAGCTGCACCGACAGAAGAACAACGGCGACCACGTATGGAACGAGTTCAACCGCACGGCGTGCGCCTACGACATGATGAGTATCTTCCTGCGCGCACGCTCGTTCAACCCCGAGAGCTGGAAGAAGGGCAAACGCATACACATACCCATCACCGACGGACCGAAGATCATCAACGCCATCCTCGAATACAAGGGCAAGACCACCGTCAAGGCCGACAACGGCGTGAAGTACCGCTGCCTGCAACTCTCGTATATCGAGAACGAAGGCAATAAGGAGAAGGAGATCACGCGCTTCTACGTTACGGACGACGTACATCATGTGCCGGTAAGACTGGACATGTTCCTGAAGTTCGGCGTCGCAAAAGCGTTCCTCTCAGGTATGAAGGGCGTAAAGTAATCATCAGGGGGTGCAGTTGTCTCCGCTCGGCTTTGCCGCTTGCCAGAGCAAGAACTGCACCAACCAGTCAATAATGGTGCTGTTGAGACAACTGCACCCCCTATCAAAAAACATTCTATGCGCAAACTCATTATACTCTTCGTCACACTCGCAGCCATCACCTCCTGCGACCTCGCCCCCACCAGTTCGAACACCTCGAAGGCGAAGCGCTTCACCAACGAAGTGCTGCTCGGCTACACGCCCGTCAAGGACCAGGGCCACAGCTCGCTCTGCTGGGCGTACGCCATGCTCGCCACCATCGAGAGCGAACACATACAGATGGGCGACTCGGTGAACCTCTCCGTCGACTACATAGCGCGCTACCAGCTCGACGAGCAGGCACGCTTCCACTTCCTCTCGAAAGGCTTCAACCGCATGACGCTGCGCGGAACGGCGCCGCTACTGTTGCGCCTGCTCGACGAATACGGCATCATGCCCTACGACTCCTACCATGCGCGCGACATCAACTACAACGCCCTCACGAAACGTCTGGAGATGATCTCCAACTCGTCACGCAACCTGAGCCAAATGAAGCAACGCACAGAACGACTCTTCGACGAGCGCATAGGAGCGTTGCCCAAGAAGGTGTACATGCTCGGAGCCGAATACACACCGCTCGAGTTCGCCCACAGCGTCTGCATGCGCGGCGAATATCTCGCCATGACGAGCTTCACCCACCACCGCTTCGGCGAAGCGTTCGTGCTCGAAGTGCCCGACAACTACAGCAACGAGCTCTACTACAACGTGCCCATCGACGTGATGATGAAGCGCATAGAACGCTCGCTGCGCACCGGACACCCCGTATGCTGGGAAGGCGACACAAGCGAAGTGGGCTTCAACTTCAAGCGCGGCGTGGCGGAACTCACCAAGCAGCGACCCTACACGCAGAAGGAGCGACAGATAGAGTTTGAGAACCACCACACCACCGACGACCACTGCATGGTGCTCATAGGCATAGCCCACGACGAGAACGGCAAACGCTACTACATAGCCAAGAACTCGTGGGGAACAGGCAACCAGTACGGCGGACTCATGTACCTCTCGGAGCAGTACGTGATGATGAAGACCGTAGCCATCGTCGTGAAGAACATCAATATGTAAGCCACAGGTGCTGCATACAAAAAGACATGTATAGAACTATAACACATAATGTTTGCGCAAATGTTTGCGCAAACATTTTTTTTGATTCATAAATGCGACAGATTTTAACGTTTATTACACGTTCAAAATATCACTCAAACAGACATTTAGCTATATTTGCAAAATCTAAAGACGCTTATAAATTTTTTACAACTACTATAATAATTAACCTAACCCTTAAAGACTATGCAGAAAAGATCGTTTCTTACAGTCGTAATGTTCCTGATAGGAATGTTTATGACGGGGGCGTACGCACAAGTACACACAGTTTCTGGTCTGGTGAAAGACAAAGAAATGGGTGAACCCCTTGTTGGAGTAAGCGTGTCTGTAAAAGGCACGAAGAATGCAACCATGACTGACCTGAACGGCAACTACACCATTCAAACCAGCCCGAAAGACGTACTCGAATTCAAGTATGTCGGCATGAAAAATGCAGAGGAGACAGTAGGCAACCGCAAGGTTATCAACATCACTCTCGTAGCTAACGCAGAAAGCCTCGGCGAAGTCGTAGTGACAGCCATGGGTATCAAGCGTCAGTCGGAGACCCTTACCTACTCGGCTCAGACCGTAGGCGGAAAGGACGTCAACGACATCAAGTCAATCAACATGATCAACTCGCTGCAGGGCAAGAGCGCAGGTCTTCAGATTACGCCTAACTCTACCGGTGCGGGCGGTTCTTCAAAGATTCTGTTCCGCGGCAACAAGTCAATCTCTGGTAGCAACCAGCCGCTCATCGTCATCGACGGTGTGCCGACAATGACCAATACCGCAACCTCTCAGGTATCAAGCGACTACGGTGGCGAGCGCGACGCAGGTGACGTTATGTCTACCATCAACCCCGACGATATCGCTTCTATCACACTTCTGAAGGGCGCTGCCGCTTCAGCTCTCTACGGTGCGGTGGCTGCCAACGGCGCCATCATGATCACCACAAAGCAGGGCATGGCAGGCAAGGTGAACGTGAACGTATCGAGCAACACCACAATGGAGGTTCCGATGATTCTGCCTGAGTTCCAGAACACATACGGCGCAGGCGCTGACGGCACATTCTCTTGGGGCGACAAGCTCAGCAAGGCTTGCAAGAACTACGCAGAGTCGTTCTTCCGCACAGGCTTCACTACGAACAACACCGTATCGCTCTCGGGCGGTAGCGAGAACTTCAAGGGCTACTTCTCTTACGGCAACGTGTTCTCTCACGGCATGACTCCTGAGAACACATTCCGCAGCCACAACCTCAACACTAAGGTAGACTTCAAGGTGCTCAACAACGTATACGTCGACTTCTCGGCTAAGTACAGCAACCAGTACTCTAAGAACCAGGCTGCTGCCGGCTACCTCTGGAACCCGCTCACAGGCGTATACCTCGCTCCGCGCGGCATCGACTGGGACCACTACAAGGACAACTACGAGATTTACGACCCCACACGCGGCTGCAACGTACAGAACTGGACCAACACCGAGCTGCAGCAGTTCGGCAACCCGTACTGGATGCTCAACCGTCAGACTCCTATCTCTAAGCGCAACCGCTATGAGTTCGGCGGCTCTATCAAGTGGGACATCACTCCCGACCTCAACATCCAGGGACGTATGCGCTACGAGCGCGGCGAAGAGCAGTTCATCCACAACGCTTACGCTTCGTCTGTAGGCAACCTCTACAAGATGGGACGCATGAAGAACAACCGCTACTTCAGCGACCAGCTCTACGGCGACGTGCTCATCAACTACAACCACACTTGGAACGACTGGGGCCTCACAGCTACAGCAGGCTCAAGCTTCACCAAGACCAAGACCGCACACGTAGACCTCTGGGGCGAGGGCGAACAGTACAAGTCGCCGGGCGACGGCAACATCTACTATCCGAACATCTTCACTCCGAACAACTTCTACGGCAATATGTCTAAGCTGGGCAGCGGCGACGCTATGGAGACAGAAAAGCGCCTCAACGCCGTATTCGCAACAGCTCAGGTAGCCTTCAAGGAGGCTGTGTTCCTCGACCTCTCTGCACGTAACGACTGGTCGTCAGCTCTCGCATTCACCGACGGCTGCTCGTTCTTCTACCCGTCAGTAGGCGCCAGCGTACTGCTCAACAAGCTCGTGCCTATGGGCGAGCAGGTGAACCTCTTCAAGTTCCGCGGCAGCTACTCTATCGTAGGTAACGACGTGCCTATCTACATGTCTAACCCACGCTACACTCTCGGCGAGTCGGGCGCTATCTCTGCACCTGACAAGGCTGCGTTCCGCACATTGAAGCCAGAGAAGACCCACTCTATCGAGGTAGGTTTCGACGGTACATTCTTCAACAACCGTCTCGACTTCTCTCTTACATACTATAAGACAAACACCAAGAACCAGTTCTTCTCTGTTTCGGCTCCTTACGAGAGCGGTCTGCGCAACCGTTACGTCAACGCCGGCAACGTACAGAACCAGGGTATCGAGGCATCTATCGGCTGGCACCAGCAGTTCAACCCCGACTTCTCTTGGTCTACCAACTTCAACATCTCTTACAACGAGAACAAGATCAAGGAGCTCGTAGAGGGCTTGGAGAACGGTCTTACCATCGCTTCTTGGCAGGGCGCTAAGGTAGTGCTCAACGAAGGCGGCTCTTACGGCGACCTCTACGTACGCCAGATCAAGCGCGACGAGGCAGGCAAGCCGGTCAAGAACGACAAGGGCGAACCTATCCTCATGGGCGACAACGTTGACGAGATGAAGTATGCAGGCAACATGAACGCAAAGGTGAACTTCGGTTGGACAAACACATTCCACTACAAGGACTTCACATTCTCATTCCTCATCGACGGTAAGTTCGGCGGCAGAGTGCTCTCTGCAACTGAGGCTACTCTCGACGGTTGGGGCGTTTCAAAGCGTTCTGGCATCGCACGCAACGCAGGCAAGGTTGTGGTTGACGGCGTAGAGTTCGACCCGCAGGCTTGGTACACAACAACAGGCTCTTCTAACTTCAACAACTCTTACGCTACAGAGTTCTACGTATATAAGGGCACGAACGTACGTCTGCGCGAGATGAGCCTCGGCTACACCTTCCGCAACCTCTTCGGCAACGGCAAGAACCTCACTGCTGCGCTCATCGCACGCAACCTCTTCTTCTTCTACAAGGACGCTCCTTGCGACCCGGACGTATCAATGGGTACCGGCAACGGTGTGCAGGGTGTCGACATCTTCAACCTCCCGTCGGCAACAAGCTTGGGTCTGAACCTGAAGTTGAACTTCTAATTTTTGAGCGAGTAAAAACAAGTTTTACAACCGTTTAAAATCTAAGGAAATATGAAAAAGAGAAATATATTCGCGGTGTCATCAATGCTGGCACTGGCTGTGATGGGTAGCGGAATGCTTAGCTCATGCACAGACGACTTCGACGATCTGAATACAAACAAGACGCAGGTAGACCCGGGCGATTTGCCGTTCAAAGCACAGTGTGCCGAGGCAATGAACTATTGCTACCCGCCTCACCAGAACATGTTCCAGTTCTGGACAAACCTTACCATCGACCTCTACGGTGGCTACTTCCAGACACCTCACGGCAACTTCACCAACTGCGATATGGGTGAGAACCGCGGACACAGTGGCGGTATGTACGAGAACTACTATCTGCATATCTTCAACAACACACGCCGCAACATCGCCAACCTCGACAAGCAGGAGAATGCCGGACTGGCTGGCACTATGCGCATCGTGCAGGCTGTAGGTACAATGCAGGCTACAGACGCATACGGACCGCTCGCCTACTCGTCTATCATCAACGCCGAGAGCGAGTCTACCTACCGCTTCGACAGCCAGCAGAAGCTCTATGAGCAGATGCTCGACGACCTCGACAAGGCTATCGCCGGACTGCAGAAGATGGACGACACAGAGAAGGCTTCGCTCGCTACATACGACACATGGGGCGGTGGCGATCCGGCTATCTGGGTGCAGATTGCAAACACCATGAAGCTGCGCATCGCGCTGCGTCTCTCTAAGCGCGAGAGCGAGATGGCTGCCGACGGCTACGACCTCAAGGCTATCGCTACGGCTGCTGCTGCCAACACCCTCGCCGTTTCGGGCAAGGACATCGTCGTTAAGGACCAGAGCAACGAGCTGAAGCGTATGTTCGACTGGCAGGACTGCGGCATGAACGCTAACCTCGTAACGCTGATGGTGGGCATGAACGACCCGCGTC